>Ga0326512_10000107_pt1 | contig 67054 bp, 65 predicted proteins | sample 1_2617_0518_D_FD_203652 | JGI IMG/M metagenome (GOLD analysis project Ga0326512, IMG submission 203652) | Bovine rumen microbial communities from UC Davis, California, United States - 1_2617_0518 | ecosystem: Host-associated > Mammals > Digestive system > Stomach > Rumen | place: USA...
CTTCTGTTTGCTTTCTGTAATCACTGCTTAACACCTTCTTCCGTCTTGATAGTCTTGTAGATCTGTTCGCGCATCAGACGCTTATCAAACATTCATCCTCCCAATATCACTTTTTATAAAAATGAAAATCACAACAGTCTCCGCCCTTGCCTAATGTCTTTGTCCGCGAAAATCCCAACTTCCTCAAATTGCCATAGGTGACATCATCAACGTCACAGAATGCCGGACAAAGTTCCGGACATCCGAATTCTTTGCAGGTGTTATACCATAAGCAATCCGTTACTGTTATGTTGTAGTAATCTTTACTCTCTTCCTGTGTACTCTTCTGAAGATCTGTTGTTCTCATGATCTTCAAAAATGACTTGCTGTATATCCTGTAAAACCCGGGAACGATCTCCAAAACCCTTGTGCCCTTGCGTTTTTGGGCACCGATTACTTCGATCATGTATTTATGTACTAGATCATAAGCTTCAGCAGACAATTTACTGTCTGCCTTTAAAGCGTTATAAAGCGCAACGCGAGGAAGTATGGTTCTGGTCAGAGTCTTATACTGTTCTGGTGTCCTGCCGTTAAGTGAATTTACATATCCAGAATAAAACGAAGACTGGGAATCATATATCCTTTCAGCGTCATCGCCTATTTCTTTCTTAAGCCATTTGCAGATCTGTTTTTGCTGATCCATATTACACCTCAGCCGGTTGTCATATGCTAACTAATTGCCTATTTTATCACCAACAGTTAGTTTCTGCTTACTTGAATGCACAAAAATAACCCAGAGTAATAACTCCGGGTTATCCGTTATGATGTTAAGAATCGAAAGAACATCATTCAACCGAGGCTTATAGAAGTGTTGTTTACTCAACACACGTTATAGATCCCGAATCGTTTTCAACAACACATCGGCTCTATATCTGATGCCTCAGCAGGTATTTTATGGCACGGTTTCTTTATAGATGTCATTCCTATTTTATCAATAGGCTTTTGACGATTTCCGACAAATATCGTAAACATTGTTCGCTTTCGTCATATGTCGGTTACTTAACCTGCCTTTACATCTTCCAATTAGCAGCTACTTCCCTAAGTTTTATGAAGATGCTTCCTTTGTCGACATCCCTGCAATTATTTCTGATTGAAGCATTTCTGGATCCCACTGAGGTGAAATTCTTCATAGCGCTTTTCAGGATCAACTCATGTGTTTTATCAAAGTCGTAAGACATATATACTCCAGGTGTGATATTGCGTCATTTATTACAGCGTAATTATAATAGTGTCAATGCCTTATTTCTCAATAATTTCAACAGAGTTAGTTATGACTTACCAACAAGTGAATTCTATGGTAAACTTGTTCGGTAAGCAATGGCTAACCGATTGTGAAAGGTTGTACTTTTTATGCAATTGTTGGAATCAGGACAAATGTATCTTGAGGCATTATACGTCCTCTCTCTTGAATCTGATATGGTCCGTGCTATCGATATAGGCGAGTATCTCGGATACTCCAAGCCTTCGGTAAGCCGGGCATTGGTTCTTCTTAAAGATGAAGGATACCTCACTAAAGATGACAAAGGATTTCTGCATCTGACAGATAAAGGAAAAAAGAGCGCCGAGGATGTCTATGACCGTCACACTGTCCTGACGGAGCTTTTCATCATGATGGGTGTCAGTACTGACACTGCTAATCAGGATGCCTGCCGCGTCGAACACTATATAGGCGAAGAGACTTTCAAAGCATTAAAAACATTTGTCAAGGAACATTCACAGGATCATTGACATAGTCCGCTTCCGTATGTTATATTTTATTTAGTTAGCGAACGCTAACCACCAGAATTACATATGCCCCGCCGGAAGTTTCTCCTATTCAATCGCTTCCGGCGGTATGTATTTACTAAGAACTGACAATGCGGACCCTCCTCTTTTTAAACCAGGTTCATTTTTGAATCTGGTTTATATTTTGATGTTCCCATTGCTTTTTCGCAGGGGTTAGTGCCGGGTAACATTTAGTAAACTAAGAGTTAAATATGTCCGAAAGCTATTGAAGATATTTTTTTGAAATGGAATAATCCAATCAATAACTCATAAGGAGGAACTTACTATGGCATATGTAATTTCTGATGCATGCGTTTCATGCGGCACTTGTGCAGACGGTTGTCCTGTCGGAGCAATCTCCCAGGGTGATACACAGTACAACATCAATGCTGATGTTTGCGTATCATGCGGTGCATGTGAAGCTTCCTGCCCTACAGGCGCTATCGCTGAAGGTTAATAAACATTATTTAGTTCAGTTAACAGGGGTTGTCTCAGTTTTTGAGGCAACCCCTTTTGCTATCAAACCATTTTCAGGCATTCAGCCATTTTATAATCTCTTTTTCAGTATTATCAAAGTAAGAGATGTTCAGATCTTTGTATTTGCCGAATGTCCTATACATAAGACCGATAAGAGGGATCATCCGGTAGAGTCTCTTCTCCCTTTCCCTGTTCGGCATCAGGCCGTTAAGATGGCTGCCGTGAGGATATACAATGACCTTAACGTCCTTACCGTACCCTTTATCTTTCAGGTCTTTTTCAATCAGTCTTACTGAATGCTCAGCCGGCCAAGCCTCATCCTCATCGCCTGCGATCAGCAGCACACGCGCATTGGTTTTTTCGACGCTGAGTTTTGCATTAATAACAGCTCTCTCATCCATATAAGCATCGTGATAAGCAATCCACATACCTGTGACTTTGCATTTAGCATCAGGATGACGATAGTAACCCGTTGCTCTGATCTTCGAGAAATCCGCCTTAACGAACGGAATGTCTTCACCTTTCCATGTAGCAACACTTTTGCCGGTCATGGTCTTTTTGTTCTTCCGTGTTCCTTCGAAAGGAACATGTGTGGGACTGACCATTATAAGATTCTCAAAACCTCCGATATACTGCGCTGCCAGCACTGCAAAGATCGAACCCATCGACTGTCCGTATATACTGATGTGACTGATGTTTTTCTTTTCGCGCAAATAACTTACGGCAGGAATAAACATATCGACAGGAATATGGTCAGGCGAATCGGGAAGTCCCTCTGCGCCGAACAGAGATACAGACAGACCGGTAATACCGTAATCTGCAAAGCGCTCGGCAAACTTGATGCCGGGAAGCAGAGACTGCTCTCCTCCCATTACAACTATGACAGCCTTATCACTGCCTCCGTCAGGTTCGGCAAGATGACCCGTAAATCCGTGCTCTAAACAATTAAAATCTTCGTGTCTCATAAGTTCAGAACAAAGTGCATATCCATGCTATCAATGCACAGACAGGAATATAGACTATGTAATGGGTAACATGCGTCCACTTGTTGTAACCGAACATGTGCCTTCCGACAACACCTTTGACTTCCGGATAGTATCTCGGGAAGAAGTTTGAGTTGCACAACAGCACCCAGTCGAAAAACACGATATCAAATGTCTCCATGCCATAGAGCATGATAATGAACCTGATAAAGAACTGAAGAAATCCAAAGCCGTTCCTGACTCCATCCCATCCGCCTAATATGAATGCCGCCGGATACATCAGGAATGCAAAGATGATAATGATCCATCCGATTGTATGTGCTCCTTTGAAACGCTCTTTTCGGTCGGGAATGACTGCAAGAATGTCCTTGTGGGCAGAGCCGAAGAATCTCTTATCCTGAATGAATGCTACACCGGCATAAAGGATAAGGAAATATGCTGCCATGAGCATTAGAGTTGTAATAACAGTAATCAGCATTGTCTCTTACTCCCTGTTCTTCAGAACCAGCGCAGGATTGATCTTTTTGATCCTGGATGTAAGCACGAAATTTATTACCAGATAAAGTCCGATTATCACAGCAAAAATAGCGGCATAAAGTTCCGGCGGATAATCAGGTCTTATTCCAACACCTACATTGCTTACGAGATATCTCGGATATACATAGTCCATTATCATTTTGCAGACCGGGATCACAATGAGAGCCCCTATCACAACCGTGAAGAAGTTGCCGTCGAGATACATCTTGCGCACTTCCCTGTTCCTGAATCCGAATATCTTTACAAGCGAGATGTTGAAAGACGATCTGTCGATCATCATCTTGATCATAAGATACATTACGACAAGGAAGATAACGGAAGATGCCACTGAGATCGTGACAACCATCGGACCCATCATATCGACATATATACCTGCTGCTTTTTCAATATCCTTTTTCGATACGGTCGCATATAGTCTTCCGCTGTCGATATCGAGCTCGTGATCCGAAAATACCACGTTGAAATAATCGTCGTCCTCTCCGAAGAGGTCTCTGCATTTTTCGATGTCCATAAACACGGTAAGCGATGCCGTATAATCGACTGTTCTTGCTACCCTGAAAGCGTATAACCGGTCTCCGTTATCACCTGACAGAGTGAAGACATCACCTGTTTTGAGATTGTACTTGTTTGCAACAGCAGAGCTTATTACAACATCCGTGTTGTTATCCGGAAGATCGCCCGTATCAAAGAACGGATTGTCTTTCGTGATTCCCAGTACCATTACGTCAAATGAATAACCGTAGATTTCTTTGCTGAGTGTCTCGGAAACTGCTTCATATCCGCCCTCAGGAACTTCTTCTGTCGGATACTTGTAGTTGTACATGTATTCGTATTTTGTAAGTGAGACATTGTAGTCTTTGACCTTATTGCAGTAAACCAAAGTATTCAAAGCCATAAACCCTACAAGAAGTGCCATGAACATTCCCAGGATCACCGTCAGTCCGGCTCTTATCTCGCGGAGCATCTGCCTTATCCTGAACATGCTGATAAATGACAGACCTTTGATCTTCAATTCTTTTCCACGTACAGCTTTTTGCTCGTTTTTGAGAAGTGCCAAAGGAGTCTTCTTAAGTCTGTTTCTTATAACAAGTACATTAACAATGAATGCAGTCAACGGAGGAACGATCAGACCGTATATCATGATGAAAGGCGTAATGATTATCTCCGTCTTTGGCATCGAATAATATCCGAGCGTATCCTGAAGCTGAGCAGGAATCCCTGCAGGAGTAAAGAGTGCGATCGTTGTGCCGATAACACCGGAGATGAATGTTACGATCACAGGCACTGCTACATAACTCAATGTCAGCGTCCTGCGCTTGACGCCCATCGAATACAGAGCTCCGATGACAGAACTTTCCTGATCTATCGTATGTACGATAAATACCGATATTACATACGCGAAAAGCATGACGAGAAGCACACCGAAGATAATGCTCGCCGAGTAATTGATCTCAACATCATCAGCTGCCGCACCGATCCTCGGATTGTCGTTATGGTTAATAAACAACATGAGATTAGATGTCTCAATGTTGAACACTTCATCTATAAGATCATTTGCCTCATCAGAGAATTCATTGACACCATCAGACAGTTCCCTTGCTCCATCGGCAAGATCCTTTGCACCATCCTTAATCTCTTTCGAGCCGTCAAATAATTCATTGACTCCGTCAGCAAAATCTTCGGCGCCCTCTTTTAATTCGGATGTTCCGTCGTGAAGAGCTTCGGCACCGTCTCTTAATGCGGAGCTGTTATTATTCAGCGTCTTTACACCACTGTATAACTGATACGCTCCGTCACGTAGAGAAGCTGCACCTGTATTGACTCCTTCGATTCCTGTCTGAATCTGCGCATAACCTGTAGCAAGCTCAACTGCAGGACCTGCAAAACCGGAAGCCACAGCTGCCACATACGGATCTTCGCTTTGTGCCATCATGCCGGCATTTTGTGCAAACCCGTTTATTCCCGTACCATATTGTGTTGCGCCTTCTTCAAGCTGAGCCGTACCGTCTGCCAGTTCGGATGCCCCGTCCGACAGATCTGACGCTCCGGATACAACTGCACTTACACCGTCTGTGTATGCTTTGATTCCGTCTTCCAATTCTGCTGCACCGTCATCAATCGCCGTGATGCCGTCCGTGAGATCAGGAACAGCATAGTGAAGTTCTGTCATTCCGTCATGGAATTCTGATACTCCGTCACTTAATTCTTCTGCACCATCAGCAAGATCTCCTGCTCCGTCTTTTAATTCATCTATTCCTTCAAGGAGGTCGTCTCTTCTTCCAACCATTCTATCCCAGTATTCCCTGAAGTATTCGTCGTCGACATCCTCAACATCAAAGTCGATATCTTCGAGGATATCTTTGAGTTCATCCTCGCTCATTGCACCGTGTAAAAGATAAGCATAATAGAACTCTTCAGATGATTCCGAGTATCCGGATCTGTACAGTACGTCGTATGCATCAGGCATAACGAAAAGAAGGCCGAAAGCCTTGCTGTCGACTACGCTGTCAGAGAACTTTTTTATGACCGAGTTGTAGTCAGGTACCGCGCCAATTCCCGAGACAGTGAATTCTTTGTCTCCTATCTTTATTACACTTCCGACGGCGACACTGTTCACTTCTGCAAAACGTCTTTCGATTACCGCTTCGTTATCATTTGCCGGAAGGTTTCCTTCGACCAGAGCTATTTTGTTTATATGCTCCCTGACCTTGAATACACGGAGAGTCTGTTCTTCGTTGATCTCATAATCAGCATAGAACATCTCCTCGATCTCTACGCCTTTGTCTTCGATCTTTTTAAGTTCGCTTTCTTTGAGTGGGACAAAGCACGAGAATTCACCGTCCTCACGGCAGAGCGCCACGTCTGAATTCTTTGTTGTGTCTATAACCGTAACAGCAGCCCCCATCAGGCTTGTAACAATAAATATTGAGAAGATTATCAGAAGCGACAGCGCAATATAACGCGCCCATCCGGCTTTTACGTCACGGAGGGCTCTCTTAAAAAGTATCCACCCCATATCAGAGATCCTCCAGTTCAGCGGCGGGCGTCTTCTTCTCGTTGTAGTAATCCTTATAGATCTCTCCGTCCTTAAGATAGATTACGTGATCGACCATATTCTTGATCGAATTGTTGTGAGTTACTATCAGCATCGTTGTACCGTACTGGAGGTTGATTTTTTCGAGAAGGACAAGGATATCTCTCGATGTCTTCGAATCAAGAGCACCTGTCGGCTCGTCACAGAGAAGCACTTTCGGATTCTTTGCAAGAGCTCTTGCAATGGCGCATCGCTGCTGCTGTCCGCCAGATAGCTGTGACGGGAACTTGTTCTGATGTTCGGTAAGTCCCAGGACCGCCATAAGTTCGTTTATATCAAGTGGATCTTTTGTCAGGTATTCGCAAACCTGTATATTCTCTTTTACAGTCAGATTCGGAACAAGGTTGTAGAACTGGAAGATAAAGCCGAGATTGTCTCTTCTGTAATCGGAGAGTCTCTCGCCTTTTAATACTTCGACCATCTTTCCGTCAACGCTGACACTGCCCGAATCGATCTCATCAAGTCCGCCGATACAGTTGAGCAATGTTGATTTGCCCGAACCGGAAGTTCCCTGTATTACACACATCTCGCCCTTTAAGACCTGAATGCTGACGCCCTTCAGCACCTGGGCATAGGAACCTCCTTCACCGTAGGATTTGTGAAGATCCTTTACTGTTAAAAATACTTCATTTGACATAACTGCACCCCTATATATGAATACTTGTTCATATGTTCATTTTAAGTTAGCAGTGTATAACTGTAAACATATGAATAGTTGTGCATATGTAACAAAAAGCATTTGCTGTTAACTTTAAAACTTATTTCAAACTGTTTTCCCGTCCCGAAAAGGCCTGCCACTATCGGCAGGCCTCTTCTCACATGGATAGGATCTTTATGGAAGTTTCATTACTTCTTTGTTTTTGCGGCAGAGTGGCATTTGCCGGCCATTGCGCAGTTTGCACAGTTGCAGCCGCACGAACTTTTGCCCGCCTTCTTGTCTTTGACCAGCACGATCACTGCCAGAGCGATAAGCCCTCCGACAACAGCGAGGATAATGATGTTTACCCAATTAGCTGCAAGCCACTCGATCATATCAGTTCACCGTTAATTCTCTTTAACAACACCCGTGTATTTCTTTGCAGGTCTGAATAAGAGGAAGCAGAGTCCTGCAAGTACAAGGATCGCAAAGATCAGGCCGATCACATTTACCGAGCCTGAGAAAAGGAGGCCGAACTGGTAAACGATAAGTGAGATCGCATAAGCGAATACACACTGATATCCGATTGCAAACCATGTCCACTTAGCTGAGTTCATCTCACGCTTGATCGCACCGATAGCAGCAAAGCAGGGAGCGCAGAGGAGGTTGAAGATGAGGAAGGAGAATCCTGCAAGAGCAGTGAGACCTTCGAAGTCAAGGACACCGAATACACCGACAACTTCTTCCTTTGCAACAAGACCCATGATCGTAGCGATAGTAGCCTTGATGTTGGCAAAACCGATAGGAGCAAAGATCCACTTGATAGCACCGCCGATGATGCCGAGTACGGATGACTCAAGCTCCATGTCAGGATCGAATCCGAATCCGGAACCTGTATTGCCGAATACCGAACCGAGCCAGATAGCTATTGATGAGATGAGGATTACTGTTCCTGCCTTCTTAATGAAGGACCAGCCTCTCTCCCACATTGATCTTAAAAGATTTCCGAGTGTAGGCCAGTGGTATGCAGGAAGCTCCATTACGAAAGGAGCGGGATCACCTGCAAACATCTTGGTCTTCTTAAGAAGGATACCTGAGATGATAACTGCAGCAACACCGATGAAGTATGCAGCAGGAGCAACCCATGCACCGTTCATGAACGTGTGACGGAAGAGTGCTGCAGTGATAAGAGCGATGATAGGGAGCTTGGCGCCGCAGGGGATGAATGTTGTTGTCATGATAGTCATCCTGCGGTCACGCTGACTCTCGATAGTTCTTGAAGCCATGATACCCGGAACGCCGCATCCAGAAGATACAAGCATAGGGATGAATGACTTTCCTGAAAGACCGAATCTTCTGAAGATACGGTCAAGTACGAACGCAACTCTTGCCATGTATCCGCATGACTCAAGGAATGCGAGGAGGAAGAAGAGTACGAGCATCTGCGGAACGAATCCCAATACTGCACCTACACCTCCGACGATACCGTCAACTACAAGGCCTGTGACAAATTCATTTGCGCCGGCCTTTTCGAGTCCGGAACTTACAAGATCCGGAATACTCGGAACAAATATAGCGCCTTCTGCTTCATCCATTCCGGGTGATGTGAATTCACCTTCTTCATCAAGTGCACCGGAAGCTTCAAGTGCTGCGTTGATCTCAAATCCGTTTTCTTCCAATTCGTCAGCGTAGAATCCGAAGTCTTCTTCGAATGCGCCGAAATCTGCATCTTCGAAATCTGCCTGGAGATTCTCGGCACCTGTTACATCGCTGTCAGCAGCTGCATCGATCACAGCCTTAACATCGTCAACAAATACTGTCTCTCCTGCCCACTCATCTACCATCTCTTCATAGTTAGCACGTCCGATTCCGAAAAGATACCAGCCGTCACCGAAGATCTGATCGTTAGTGAAGTCAGTAGCGCTGGCACCGAATGCCGTCATTGCGATCCAGTAAACCGCATACATGATGACTGCGAAAATAGGAAGTGCCAGTATCCTGTTTGTTACGATCTTATCGATCTTATCTGATGTGGACTGCTTAGCCTTATTCTGCTTTTTATAGCAGCTCTTGATGATGGATGCGATATATACATATCTTTCATTTGTGATGATCGACTCTGCATCATCATCGAGTTCCTTCTCAGCTGCTGCGATATCTTTCTCGATATGCTCCATCTTCTCTTTGGAGATGTTGAGCTTTGCAATGATCTTCTCGTCGCGCTCGAAGATCTTGATCGCATACCATCTCTGCTTGTCCTCATTCATATCGTGAAGCACTGCTTCCTCGATATGAGCAAGGGCATGCTCTACAGGACCGGAGAAAGAATGAGGCGGAAGAGTCTTTGTACCGTTAGCAGCCTTGATAGCTTCTTCTGCAGCTTCCATGATTCCCGTACCCTTAAGAGCGGAGATGGCAATGGCCTTGCAGCCCATTTGCTCTGAGAGTGCATCGAGATTGATCTTATCGCCGTTCTTGTTGACGAGGTCGATCATGTTGACAGCCATAACAACCGGGACACCGAGTTCTGTAAGCTGTGTTGTGAGATATAAGTTACGCTCCAGGTTTGTACCGTCAACGATGTTGAGGATAACATCCGGATTCTCATCTATAAGATAATTTCTTGCGACAACTTCCTCTAATGTATAAGGAGAAAGTGAATAAATACCGGGAAGGTCAGTTATGGTTACACCGTCGTGCTTTTTAAGCTTACCTTCCTTCTTCTCGACAGTTACGCCCGGCCAGTTACCGACGAACTGATTGGAACCCGTAAGTGCGTTGAAAAGTGTTGTCTTACCGCAGTTCGGGTTGCCCGCTAATGCAATTTTGATCTCTGAATTTGCCATTCTTGTGCCCCTCTCTCTTACTCGACTTCGACCATCTCAGCGTCGTTCTTACGCAGTGACAGTTCGTAGCCTCTTACCGTTACTTCCACCGGATCTCCGAGCGGAGCTACCTTGCGCACATAGATCTCAACACCCTTGGTAATACCCATGTCCATGATCCTGCGCTTTACTGCTCCCTCACCGTTGAGTTTGACGACCTTGACTGTCTCGCCAACCTTCACTTCTTTTAAAGTCCTCACTTTCGCTCCTCCTATACCATTATTTTCTTTGCTAATTCTTCACTGACAGCTACACGGCTCTCTTTAACTTTCACTATCAGGTTTTCGCCGATCGAACTGACAACACTCACCTCTCCTCCGACTGTAAATCCCATGTCTTCGAGGTGTTTCTTCATTTCCGGGCTCCCTCCGATCTTTCTGATGATCTGAGGTTCCCCCACTTCCGCATAAACGAGAGGCAACATAATCACGCTCCTTGCCGCAGTCTTTATATACTGCGCATATATATAGTTAGTCCTCACTAACCGACTACAAGTATAGTTAGCAACGACTAACACGTCAAGACTCCAATTGTGCAAATTTGCTCAATTTTCTATTGAAATATCAATTTTGTTTTGGTAAGTTATGGCTAACTTTTGGAAGGAGATCCTTTTTATGGCTATATTGGAATCCGGCGAAATGTATGTCGAGACGATATACATTCTGTCATTGGAATCTGATAAGATCCGCGCAAAAGACATTGGCGATTACATAGGTTTTTCGAGACCTTCCGTAAGCAGAGCTATAAACTCCCTTATCGAAAAGGGCCTCGTCAGAAAAGATAAAAACGGATATATAAAACTTACAGAAGGCGGGATTATCCTCGCCAAGCACAAATACGAGCGGCACTCTCTGATAGCTAAGCTTTTTGAAGGGCTTGGAGTCGATGAAGATACCGCGGAAGAAGATGCATGCAGGATCGAACCGTTCATCAGTGACACGACCCTGAATGCAATAAGAGTTCACATGATCAGGAACTCCTGATCACACGTTCCTGAAGACGGCTACATCACAATCCATTCTTCCTTCACAAACTTTAAAGCTCGCATTATCTATTCCCATCTCTTTGAAGAACTCTCTGTAAGTATCCTCATTGAAATGTCTTTTAAATCCCGCACCGGCTTTATTGAATGCTTCTGCTGCAACACTTTTATCGAAGTGGATATATGTCGGGATGATTATCACACCGCCGGGCTTTACTACCCGCTTAAGTTCATCTATCGCCTTCTTCGGATCACCCAGAAGGTGGATTACGTTTGCTGCAACAACCTTATCAAAACTGTTGTCCTCATACTTCAGTCCGGTAATATCGCCGCTCTCGACAATGACATTATCAAACTTCGCTGTCTTCTTTCTTGTCCTCTTGAGCATGCCTTCCGCAAAATCAGTTGCTGTGAGACTATTTACACACGGTGCGATCTTAACGCTGAACATCCCCGTTCCGCACGCGCACTCAAGGACCTTGTCATCCTTAGCCATAAGAGATGCCACATAATCAGTTGTTCTCCTGTTTGCCTTGCCGTTATAGATATTCTCAACAGCATCATAAACTCCGGATATCCTGTCCCAAAACATATGCATCTCCTCCGTTTTTTCTCATATGAGCAATCGTTCATATGAATATCTGTTCATATGTTATCACGAAAACCAAGATTGTCAATGAGGTTGTGATACTGCAGGTTTTTCATAACAGCCAAATAGATGTACAATCTCTTCATTGGCACTGCCTTTAATATCAACACCCGGGGAGATAAGGAACATGACCAGTGAAGAATTAAAGACCATCTATTTTGGCGCATACACATTCGAAGAGGCAGAGGGAGACTGGCTTAAGGCCAACCAGTATTCCCGGGCACAGATGGATTACTTTAAGTCTTCGTTCGAGATGTGGTACGAGCGATGCGATGCTTCATCCGCAAAGACCATCGAGATGAAGACTGACAGCAGAAAGATATCTTTCGAATACAAGTTCATCTGGCACTGTTCACAGGACTCGTTTGAGCTTGCAGTTGACGGTCTTGTATCAGACATCCGTTATGTTAAGGATCTTCCCGAAGAAGGATCTCTCACCTTCGATCTTCCCGAAGGAGTCAAGGATGTCATCATTTATCTTCCCGCAGATGCAACAGTGCTAATCAGGAACTTTGAGATCGACGGAACATTCACACCCGCGAAAAAGAATGAGAAGGTTCTCTGGCTCGGCGATTCGATCACCCAGGGCTACGGACCTCTCAGATCCGGTCAGACATATGTCAGTGTCGCAAACCGCATTCTCAATTACGACATAATAAATCAGGGAATCGGCGGATATATATACGATAAAAAATCTCTCATGAAGATGGACGGCTATACACCCGATAAGATCATTGTCGCATTAGGCACAAACCAGTATGGCACGGAGACCATGACGGAAATCGAAGAGTACTATGAGACACTCATCGGAATTTATGGCGGCAAGATCCCCGTGCTCTGCATCACACCTCTCTGGAGAGGCGATAATGAGGACGGTATAGCAACACTCATCCGCTTCTGCAACAACATAAAGGAAATTGTAAGCAGATATCCGAACATCAAGGTTGTTGACGGCTTCAAGATGGTCCCTCACCTTCCCGAATACTTCCTTGATAATCTGCATCCAAATGCCCTCGGCGCGGAATGCTACGGAAGAAATCTCGTAAACGAGATCAGGAAGCTTAACTTCTGACCATCAGAAAAAATCCATGCGCAACTGTTTGTCGATCCAGCTCTTCTGGCCGGCTTCATGTATCACGTCTTCAGAAGTTGCACCGCCAATAAGGAACGGTGATTTGGGATCGTGCCTTTTCATGTTTTCCATCACAAGAGCGGGGTCTGTATTTGCATAGCAGTACTTGCATAAATGACCGCATGTGTCGTATGCGCCAATGTCTGTTCCAAGAATACAGGCGCACTCACCGTTCCTCTGATTCTTTCCTTTCTTCGGAACATTCAAATGTGAATGAAGCGCAGTCTCATACGTTGAAACGGTCATGCATCCGGAACAGTCGGCACCATATTGCGCAAGGTCATTTCCTTCAGCGCAGGGCTTAACTATCATGTTATATTTACGTGCGGTCTCTATAAATGCTTTTCCTAAAGCCAGCTTGTCTTTTTGAGAAACCTCGCGTGCCTCCGGAAAATTACTCTCAACTTTTTTGTAGATGTCGATAAAACTGATAACACAAGTTTTCGTATATCCGGAAAGAGTTTGCGCCATCTTCTCAAACATCCGAATATGCCACTCAACAGAATGAACTTCATCTACAAAGACCGGGTCATAGCGCCAGCCTATACTGTCAACGCCTGCTCTGTCAGATAAGCGTCTGAAGTCGTCCATAACTTTTTGTTTGTCAGGAACATTGGGTTCGATATCTTTTCCATAGGGCGTAATAGTGACAAACCAGTACTGTCCGTAAGGATCTAGAATATCCATTTTCGGGAGCATCGGAGAAGGATTCTTGGTGCAAAAAGATATCAGGTCAACGACATCAGGCGACAGACTGTATCTTGTCACCTGAACCGGATTATATGGATTTCTTACAAGAACGAATCCTTCTTTTATCCTGTTGCAAAACCATTCGGAATAAAAAGCCGGAATGTCAGTCCTCATTCCTGTCTGTATTATCATTTTCCTGCTCCTGCCAGATCTTTCAGCACGGTTCCTATATCACCTTCAATGAGGATGGCGCGGTCTTCGATCTGCTCCGGACATACTGCCTCATCAAAATTAATGCATGCATAGGTTGCTTTGTCATTATCGAATGTCCTCTGCCAGAAAGGATACTTTATTATGACCGGCGTGTTATAACCGACTCCAAGTTCAAGATAAAGGACCCTTCCCTTATGAGTTCTGATGTATTCATCATACCTTGCCGCGGCCTTATGCCAGCCGTCATCTTCAACAAACTTATCGTCAGATCTGAGATTCATTGTAAGCGGTTTTCCGCAGTTAGGACAAAGCGGAATAAGCTCTGACGGGATCTTCATTCCTGACTGCATCTCATACATTTTCCGTATCTGATCTTCGTTATCGTAAGTCACTTTCCTGCACGGTACACTGCACTGGAAAAGACCATAATCACCCTGAGTATAAAAGAGCCTTTCTTTGTCAAATCCGGCCTTTTGAAAACAATGATCCACATTGGTCGTAATAACAAAATAATCCTTGTCTTTTACCAGATCCAAAAGATCTTCATAGACCGGCTTGGGAGCGTTCTAATATCTGTTAATGAAGATATATCTTGACCAGTATGCCCACATTTCCTCAGGTGTTGAGTATGGGTAAAAGCCTCCGGAATACATGTCTTTATATCCGTACTTTTCACCGAAGTCCGAAAAGTATTTTTCAAATCTTTCACCACTGTATGTGAATCCGGCAGAAGTGGACAGACCAGCCCCGGCCCCGATAACGACTGCATCGGCTTCTGAAAGTGCTTTTCTAAGCTTTTCTGTTTTCTCCGAGTAATCCCCGGTAGATCTCAAGATCGATGTCTTTCCATACATTGAATATCACCTCGATTCCGCCATTATTCTTTGAACGGTATTCACGCACTGTTTCAACTGCGATCTCCGCTGCCCTTCTGTTCGGGAAACAGAAAACACCTGTCGATATGCAGCAGAATGCAATGCTTTTTACTCTGTTTTCCGAAGCCTTTTCGAGACATGAAAGATAACAGGATCTCAACAATTCCTCATCTGTTTCCGTCACATCACCTGATACAACCGGGCCTACCGTATGAATAACATATTTGCACGGAAGATTGTAAGATGGCGTTATCTTAGCCTGCCCGGCGGGTTCTTCGTGTCCCTGCATTCTCATAATGTCCGCACAGGCATTCCGGAGCTGGATACCGGCATACGTGTGAATGCAGTTGTCGATACATGAATGACACGGAGCATAACACCCTGTCATGCCTGAATTTGCGGCATTTACTATTGCATCACATTTTAATGTCGTAATATCACCCTGCCAGAGAAATATGCCGTCTTCAACAGGAACAAGATCAGCAATATCAGTAATGCCTTTCTGCTCAAGAGCTTTCTTGAGATACTCGTCCTGAACTGTAAGAAATTCAGAAGAAATATCTGCAGGCAGTCTGACATTGAAAAGACCTCTGAGCAGTCTTTTCTGCTCCTCTTCATCTTCAGGAATCGTATAATTCCTGCCGTCAGGATTCTCTTCAAGAAGATGTCTTATAAGAAATGTCCGCCGATCTTTCTGGTCCATAATACTCACCATCTGAATTCAGTTATCCGGCTGCTGGCCGTCATGCGCCTCCCACACGCAGTCAGTCACTTTCATATCCGTAAACACGGCCGTGAAGCTTGAGTCTTCAGGGCTGCATGCATAGATGCCGAAGCTTATCTTTCCTGCGCCTTCCCACATGTGACAGACACGCATTTGAGTGAAGTTTGCGCCGTCAAAAGAACACTCTATGCAGTAGTCGTCTTCTCTTCTGCTCAGGCGGTACCAGACTGTTTTGATGACAGGGGAGATCGCTGTTGTTGCCCAGTCGGAATAGCCGTGATTTGTAACGACAGAACCTAAATGCTGGAAGCTCTCATTCTCGAATTCAACAGAACCTTTGAGCCAGTTGTCCGAATCAAGATAGATCACGATCCCGCACTGGTCAAAACGGTGATGACTTTGAGTAAAATCTGTCTTAACGACAAAGGAGAAAAACTTCTCGTCCGTCTCCATCTGAAGTGCCGGCGCATTATCGTTTTGGAAGTGATAGTAAGTGCGCTGCCAGAGATCGGTTCCGGGTTCAGTCGTGATCTCGATCCTGCCGGGTTCGATCCTGTATTTTGCAGGTTCTCTTGTCCATTTCAGATTCTCGAAATTCATGTGAGCATCCTCCTTCAAAGACATCTGTTTAGAACTTACCCGAGAATAGGACAGTTTGCAAGGACAGGGGTTGTTTATGCTTTCATTTCATACCATAGATGTTAAACTGTACACATAAAAATAATATTTTCGTTCAGGAGGTTTTCTATGAGCAGAGTTGATTTCGGAGCCAAACCCATCATGCTTCCCCAGCCGGTGCTTATTATCGGCACTTACGATGAGAACGGTGTGCCCAATGCCATGAATGCGGCATGGGGTATCACAACAGATTTCAAAGAGATAACCATAAGTCTTTCCGAACACAAGACGACCGCCAACCTCGCTGTTCGCGGTGCTTTCACCGTGAGCATGGCTACAGAAGACCAGGTAATCCCCTGCGACTATGTCGGCATCGAATCAGGCAATGATGTTCCGGACAAGTTTGCAAGGGCAGGCTTCCACGCGACAAAGAGTTCATATGTCGATGCACCTCTTATAGATGAGCTCCCGATGGCACTTGAGTGCAAAGTAAAGAGTTTTGAAGACGGCATCCTTATCGGCGAGATCGTTAATGTCTCCGCAGACGAGAGCGTTGTCACCAACGGTAAGATCGATCCCAAAAAGCTCAGGCCGATCACATTCGATCCCTGCAACAACACCTATGTCGCATTGGGCGATGTGGTAGGCAACGCATTCAGGGACGGAGCATCACTCAAAGGCTGAACATGATACGGCACAATGTGCATTTCCCTTCGCTGAAAGCGAGGACTCTAAATGAAATACGGTGAATCAACATTCGATATTCTGTATCTTCTTTTTGCGATCCTGACAGGTCTTATCATTCTCATCAGAAGACGCAACAGGACTGATGCACTCATGGGTTTTGCGGCGCTGATACTGGGGCTTGGTGATTCTTTCCACCTTGTTCCGAGAGTGCTTAATTATTTCATCGACAGGGATTTCACATGGGCTTTGGGATTCGGCAAGCTCGTGACTTCGATTACCATGACCGTCTTCTACATTCTTGTCTTCTATCTGTATAAGAATGTTTACGGCAAGAACGGTCAGAATACCAAAACCACCGGCATTATCCTGTACATCTGCGCAGCGCTGAGAGTAGCAATATGCCTTCTTCCGGGCAACAACTGGTTCACGGGCGAAGGCTCAGTCCTCTGGGGAGTTCTGCGCAATCTGCCGTTTGTAGTGATCGGTGCGGTGATCGTTGTCCTGTACTTCAAAGTCAGGAAAGAGACCACTTATCTTTCAAGGCTCTGGATCTACACGGCCCTGTCGTTCCTGTTCTATATCCCGGTTGCTGTTTTCGCACCTCTTCTTCCGCTACTCGGAATGCTGATGCTTCCCAAAACAGTCTGCTACATCCTGATGCTCGTATCATTTATACGCCTGAGCAAAGACCGGAAATAGCCCCCAAAACCGGATCTGAGTCAGGATATTTAGTGCTAACATTAATTCTGCAAAGGAAGAATACAAAGACATTCTTGAGCTTGACGGTAATTTTGCCGGCACTCATCCGGTGAAGATATATCCGGTATCTGACGGCGATATCTTTGATCTTGGAGACCGCAAACTGGAAGTTCTGGATTGCGGCGGCCATACACCCGGACACATTGTCCTGATAAATGATCTTACCAGGATATGTTTTGCAGGTGATGTGTGCAACGGGAACACGCTTCTAGAGTTCGACGACTGCCTTCCCGTCAGCGTTTACCGCGAGAATTTGAAGCGCCTTAAGACTTATTCTTCACGCTTCGACATGATGTACGGCACCAACGAAGGCGGCATGAGATTTAACATGAGTTACGATCCCGCAAATATCACAGGCGGGGACCGCACTCATCAGATCATCAAAGCTTAAACCTTAACTATCTCCTGCGCTCTTGCAAGAGCATCGTCGATATGTGAGCAGAAGTTATCAGCTCCGAGCTTTTTATCGAATCCGGCCTTGTGAATGACCTTCATGGGCTGCTCGTTGACGTGTGACATTATGAGCTGCACGCCCCTGTTCTTACAGTCTTCGTAAAGAAGTTCAAGGTTTCGCATGGCAGTAGCATCGATGGCGCTTACACTTCTCATTCGAAGTACAAGAGCCTTCGTGTCATCTTTGGTAGAGATCTGCAGTATCTTGCCTGCAGTTGCGAAGAACATAGGACCGGATATCTCATACACGAGAGTGTGCTCGGGAAGCACACGGAGATCGATGCTGTCAGGATCGTTCTCGGGATCGACATCCTTCCATCCTGCAACCTGTGTAACTTCGCTCATTCTGTGCATAAAGAGTACGGCAGCAAGAAGTACGCCGACTTCGATAGCAACTACGAGATCGAATACGACCGTGAGGGCAAAAGTGATGAGCAGAACGATAATGTCACTCTTGGGTGCGCTCTTGACCTGGCTTACGAATCTTCTCCATCCGCTCATGTTATATGCGACCTGGAAAAGTATTGCCGCGATGCAGGGCATCGGAATAAGTTTTGCGAAAGGCATCAGGAAGACTACGACCAGAAGAAGCGTTACCGAGTGAACCATTCCGGCAACAGGTGTACGTCCGCCGTTCTTGATGTTGGCAGCAGTTCTTGCGATAGCACCTGTTGCGGGGATGCCTCCGAAACATGCTGATGCGATGTTTGCGACACCCTGAGCTACAAGTTCCATATTCGGACGGTGCTTTGAACCGATCATGGAATCGGCAACGACTGCAGAGAGCAGTGATTCGATACCTGCAAGAAAAGCGATAGTAACGGCATTTGTGAGCTGGCCGCGGATGTTCTCGAAAGTAAACATGGAAAGGCTTACGCTAAGAGGCGGAAGTCCTGCCTGAATGTTCTCAAATGATTTGCCGATAGTATTTACATCAAGATGGAAAACTTCAACTATTGCTGCAGTTACTACGACTGCTACAAAAGATCCGGGGATCTTCTTGAAGATCATGGGCCATACGATGAGGATAACAAGAGCGATGGCGCCGATCATGATTGCCTGCCAGTTTGTGGTTGCGGCATTCTTAATGAGTGCCATGACCTTCTCGCCGGTCTCGATAGGCTTCTCGCCGTTCATATATCTGATGCCCGTGAAATCCTTGATCTGGCCGATAAAGAGCGTTACGGCGATACCTGCGGTAAAGCCTGTCGTGATAGGATCGGGAATAAATTTAAGAAGGCTTCCAAATCTGCAAAGACCCATCACGATAAGGATGATACCTGCCATGATCGTCGCGATTATAAGTCCCTGCATGCCGTCTTTCATCACGATTCCGGCAACGATCGTAGCAAATGCGGCCGTAGGACCGGCTATCTGAACACGGCTTCCGCCAAGGAAAGATACGATAAATCCCGCAACGATCGCCGTATAGATGCCGGCTTCAGGGCCGACGCCCGATGCGATCGCAAGCGCTATAGACAGCGGGAGCGCGATTATCGCAACGATGATTCCTGCAACAATATCCTTAACAAGCTGCGCGCCCGAGTAGTTCTTCATTACCGAAAAAAGCTTAGGTTTGAACTCTTTCATACGTATCCTCATATGCCACTTTGAATTTTGACCACCGAATTATAAGAATTGATATGTGGCTTAGCAATTGACATTTGAACAGTGAAAACGGGGATTTGCAGTTTATCTATTAGTAAAGAAGTTTCATGTCGCGTGCTATATGTTAGAATACTTACGGAATCAAGAACCCGTTTTCTCGAAAGGGGATACAGAATGGATAACAACAATAATATTCAGCCACCGGTACAACCCGCACCGGCTCCTGCTCCGGCCCCGGCACCTGTTCAGGCTGCAACTCCTGCCCCCGCTCCCGCACCGGCTCCCGCACCTGTTCAGGCTGCAACTCCTGCCCCTGCTCCCGCACCGGCCCCGGCACCCGTTCAGGCTCAGCCTGTTCCCGCACAGCCTTTACAGCCGGCTCCTGCTCCCGGCTATGCAGGTCAGCCGATTCCGGCTCCTCAGCCGCAATATCAGCCGTCTCAGTATCAGGTTCCGATTCAGCAACAGTATCAGCAGCCTCAGCAACAGTATCAGCAACCGCAGTATCAGCAGATACCTCTTTCAACACCTGCTTATATGGCTCCCGTATATCAGCAGGCAAAGCCTCAGCCTAATGACGGCTTTACTCCCGAGGAGAGATCCAAGAGAAGAAGAACTGCTACTATCCTTTGCTCCATCTCTCTGGTTCTCCAGTTTGGCCCTATGTTTTTATTGGGAATAGGCAGCGAGTTAACTCAGTATTTTGAAGACGGAAATCACGAGGCTATCAGTGCAATAACCGGTGTACTTGGTATTATTACCGGCCTTGCATATATCGCTTCCTGGGTTCTCATGATAATCACCCGTGTCAAATTCAAGGAAAGCTTATACGGCAAAATCATCATGTGGGTATACATCGGTATCCTTGCCGCTTTGGCAATAACAGCTATATTCCTTATAGCAATGTGCCAGATGTTGTTTAGCAGCTGCTGATGCGGAGATTAAAGGTGGAAAAGCAGACCATCATTTACACAAGCCTTCTTACGCTTATCTGCACAGTCACGGTCTCATTGATCGGTGCAGTCAGGATTACGTCAGAATGCAGGCACTTATTTTCCAAATCAGCTTATCGACATGACGGCATTCCTGATCATTCATGTGATCGCACTCATCGTTCTCTTCGTCTGGGAAAAAGTAATGAAGCTCAGATTCAAGAGCTGATATCACGGATCTTCACGTCTTTGCTGAATCTGCTGTCCGACAAATACAGCCTGCCGATCCCTTCTTTCCGCGCCGCATCCATTGCCGAATCCATACCGATGCCTCCTTCTTCCGTGAGTATCTTTCCGGAGGTCTCATTGAGATGCGTTATGAACACCGATACCTTAACATCGTAAGGGCAGTTGTCTTTCACATCTCCCGATGCCCTTGCGAAAAGCATTCCCGCCGATTCATGCCTTCCGAACCTGATGCTGTCCTGCCACGGATTCGGCACGTTCGTCTCATCTTCGAAAAAAAGAGCCGGATCGTCCCTGAAAGGTCCTGCCCCGTGGCGCGTAAGATATGTCCTCGTCACATAAACGGTCTCATCAAGCTTTGATCCGTTGCCTTCAAGGATCTTCACGGGGTTGGTGATACCGGTCCTGCTGCATGTCGTGTGCGGCCAGGATTCCTCTCTCGTATTATCGAGCAGCAGACCCTGTCCGCCCTCGAATATAACATTGTTAAATCCCTCAAAAAGGGCCTTTTCGCCGGATACAAGAGTGACATGGTCTTCCAATGCCTGCTTCAGCAGAGAGGCGTATTTTTCCTTGTCCAGGATGAGCGGTTCTCCTATGGAATTTTCTTCAAGGCGGGATCTCATGTAATCGTTTTCGACAGCGGAAAGCCTTCGTGCGATCTCTTCTGCAGACAGATGACTGATATCTTCCAAAGTCAGAGCAAACCCGATTGAAGACCTTCTGGTGGCCTCCCAAATGCCCATGCCGCAGCTGCCGTGCTTACCGGTCCCGCGCGCCTTCTCTTTTTTCTGATTGAGGTAGACATCGTAGAGCAATGTCACTGAAGCTTTGGGAGAAGCATATATCTTAACACTTCGGCCTGACACTTTCCTGAAACTCTCGATCTCTTCTTCAAGCTTATAAAGATCCGGATAAAAAGTCGGTGCCCAGTAAGTTGCAGCGCCGTTAAAAGAACCGGACGACAGCTCGTGAAAGACGAATCTCATGCCGTCCTTTTCGACTGTGTGGGCTGCCTGTGCGCCACCATTATGCCTTACGACGAGATTATTTCCCTGACAGGTCAGATAATCCACGGCGAGTCCTTTGCCTTCGTCGCCGTAGTTATTGCCTATTACCGCGTAGTACATCTGTGTCAGATGATGAGACCTGACATCATCTTATTGAGCTTGGCTTCCATCACAGGCGAGAGATCGCCTAAGATATCATTTCTGCTAAGTCCCTTGACCTTGCAGATAACGCTGATGATGAGCTCGGGAAGGATCCTGACATCTTCTTTCTGGATGCAGATCGTTCTGCCTTCGATGATCGTTGCCATACCGATATTGATGTGGAACAGGTGGTAAGACTTTAATGCCTCATCCACGATCTCTTCCATCGTCATATCATTCTGCTGGTCATCGTTGAAGATATCCCTGATTGCTTCTGCTGTGAGCTTTGGATGATTGGGCGCATCGCCGATCGAGAAAGCAAATCCCTTCTCGCCGCGCTTCTTCATGCAGTCGGTGTCGGTGTGTCTTGCTAGGAAATACCAGAAAGTCGAATAATCTTCCGCATAGTCTCCACCTCTTCCCTCAAGCCACAATTCCATAAGCTGCTCTGCAATACGGATGTCAGATTCAAACTGTGTTACCTGCAAAGGAGCATTATCGACATATGCATCACCGATCGCCGCAAACAAAAGCTGAGGATCGGGAATAACATTTGATGCATAGAGCTTTTTCATAAGCTCATTAAGCGAATTCTTTACGATCTCTTCGGAGAGATATCCCATGGAACCAGTTACATCTACACCGATCGCGATAGGTGTTGAATTAGGGTGCTCGTCGTTATCCCTTGACTCTCTCTTATCGATGAATTTCGGATTGAATTTATCGAGCATCTGATGGTTCTTAAAAAGATTATCCGCCCTTGAATCACCTGTGATCCCTCTTGATACCCTGAGCTTGTCCCAATCGTGTGCTGTGTAACTTCCGCCGCCCATAATCTGTCTCCTTTATGTATTGAATTGATGAAAATTGTGTCCGTTGAATCCGTTCATTATGACGTCATCCCAATCTTTGAAATCGTCATACGCCACAGGTGCCGGTGCCCTGTCCAGAAAGTCGATGCAGAGCTTCGGCGCCGTTGAAATATCCATTATGTCCTTCGCGATCTTCCTGATGCCTTTCAGGTAATTGCGCTTAGATGTTTTCGATACGCCTTCCCATCCGTCAAGGATATAGAGCTCATGCATCTTCGGATTGATGAAAAGGTTCTCGAGTTTTATCTCTTCAAAATCCATGTTGCTGAACTCAAGAAGACATCCGAGATTCTCGAAGCGCGATATTATCCACGCAACAGTTGTCGCCTTCAGATTCCCGAAAAGATAAAGCGGATAGATATTCTCCGTTTTTGATATCACAAGAATTCCTCTTCCGTCTTCAAGTGTTGCCTTGTAAATAATGTTCGGAAGGAATCTGCTTAAATCCTTGATGTCAGCCGAAGGATACACTATCTGCGAAAGACTGCTGCTGAATTTCGTGACGTCTGTACTGTTGGCGAACACGATCAGGATTCTGTCCTTGCCGATGTACATCTCCTTCTCCGGAAGGATGACCGAATAGTAACTGTCTAGCGAAATAAGCGTGCCATTGCCTGTAGTGAAATTGACCTTCGAACCTGAGTTCCAGAGATGCAGAACATCGCCGTCACTGGCCAGCACATCGTTCATGAAACGGTCTTCGGAAAGCATGTTGTCTCTTGTGTTTTTGTAAGACTCAAAATCCTTGTCAGACAGGTAGATCATCGATCCGCAAAAGCGGCATACCATCTCGCCCCTCGAACTTATCCTGTATTCGGAACCGCAGTTATCACACCTGATGTTCAGAAGTTGACTGTCCATGTTATCCTCCCCTGTTTTTGCTTTTTCGATTATAACATTTCAACAGCTTTTAAATCTCGCATAACGGGTGTATTAATCATGACTCATTAACAAGTTTTCCCGTCATGTGTTCAGGAGTAAGCCCGAGGCACAGAGCTCTCGGCAAAGCATTCTCAACTTCATGTCGCATATACTCTTCGTCATCAGAAAATTTTCTGCACAGATTCGTTCCGATCTCGATCCTTTTTTTCTCATCTGTCACGACACTTATCCTTCCGAAAATAATGACGCTGGTAATGTTCAATGCCCACTCTCCGTCTTTTCGAAAACCCTGATCCATCACACAAAAACTTACCTTGTCGCACTTGCTTACAGCATCGATCTTGTGCCCTTCTTTCGCACCGTGAAAATAGATCTTACCGTCATCTTCGCAGTACCAGAAATCGATTGGAATACCGTAAGGATAACCGTCATCGCCAATCATCGAAAGCACTCCGCGCGGCTGTTCCTTCAACACTTTGATACACTCTTCGTCACTTATCTGCTGCTTGATCCTTCGCATTGCCCTGAACATATTTCACCTCTTGTCATCACCATTCTGCGCCTTATCCGCACACGTGTTTTCGATCAGCAAAAACTCATTTTCAAACACGGACGAATGGTTTCCGATTCATGTATAAACATGATTATAACATTCTAAACATCCTGAAATGCTGCATTGCGCGCGCAATTAAAAACACGATGTTTACATTTATTTCATTGACCAATTTTCGAAGATTGGTAGAATCAAAATATGTAACTAGTAAAAATCTCAAAGCTTATGTATTTTCACGGAGGAATTGATAATGGCTGACGAGAAGAAAAAGGACATCGCCGCTAAGGTCGACGAGGTTAAGAAGGACGTTAAGGCTGAAGTTAAAAAAGTAGCTAAGAAGGCTGCCGCAGTCAAGAAGGACGTTAAGAAGAAGGTAGAGGCTAAGAAGGCACCCGCTGCAAAGAAGCCTGCTGCTAAGAAGGCACCCGCTGCAAAGAAAGCCGCTCCCGCTAAGAAGGCAGTTGCTGCAAAGAAGCCCGCTGCTAAGAAGGCTGCTCCCGCTAAGAAGGCTGCTGCTGCAAAGAAGCCCGCTGCTAAAAAAGCCGCTCCTGCTAAGAAGGCAGTTGCTGCTAAGAAGCCCGCTGCAAAGAAAGCCGCTCCCGCTAAGAAGGCTGCTGCAAAGAAGCCCGCTGCAAAGAAAGCCGCTCCCGCTAAGAAGGCTGCTACAAAGAAGCCCGCTGCTAAGAAAACACCTGCAAAGAAGGCTGCAGTTAAGAAGCTCGGCAAGATCTTCATCGAGATTGACGGCAAGCAGATCGACTTCAAGGCAATCGAGAAGAAGGCTGCAAAGCTCGGTGGCGACGTTTATGTTGTTGCTAACGAGAAGAAGATCTTCGGCGCTGACGGCAAGTCCGTTAACCTTTTCTGATCTAACTTAGGAACCTTCATACATTCCTTTCAAAAAGAAGAGTCCGTGGTCACCTCCACGGGCTCTTCTTAATTTGCCTGTCTTTGTCCTGGCTGTTCTTTGCAATTGCATGATCCATTCTGTGTTGTTGTCCGGTTCATCCTGAGCAGTTGTTCTATTCAATCCGAACTGTTGTCTGAACGGTTCACGTTTTCGAAAAAACCGAAGTGAATAATTAAGATGCCGTTGCCGATATCAGCATTCCTAATCCCGAATATCGGCAATTATTTTTGGAAAATTGCCGATTATGCAATCACTTTCAACTCAAATCGGCAACTTCAAATTCAAATTGCCGATATCGGGTAGATTCATATTAAAAATCGGCAATTTACATGTGAGAATTTGCCGAAAAACGCGAATCAGGATCCAAAATCGGCAATCCTCATTTTCGCGATAAAACTTAACAAATCATTTTCTGAGATCAGGTCTGTTCTCCCGCACAAAAACTGACCTGAAAACACTAAAACTAAAATCAGGTCTGACCGGCGATCTCGCAGCCAGCCAACAAAAGCATCACTCTTCTCCGCAGCCTAAAAAATCACCAAGGCAGTTCTGCGCGAAATGCCAGACGCCGAAAAGGCAGAGCTTGCTGGCCTTGTCAGCCAGAGCTTTGTTGTCGTCGTAGATCTTCTGTGCGGCAAGGCTCGCGCCGCCGGTTGCAACTGCGAATCCGACCGTGCTGAAAGTCTTGGCAACCTTGTTGGATGAAGGCTCTTCGGCGGGCGGTGTCAGGATCGAACCCATAACATCATTATAGTCGGTCATGAACGCATTGTAGCGGGCTGAATCCTTGATGTAGACCGTGTCGGCCGTGATGATCGCGTAGCGGGGATTCGTGCCGTAGAGGATGCCCCAACGTTCGTAGCGGATATCGATGAAGCATGACAGCGCTTCGGTGTCTTTGACGGCGCCGACGAAAAGCATCTTTGATGAGACGGGGCCGGTCTTGCGCTTGACGTCCCATGTTTTTTCTTCCCAGAATTCTATCTCCTCATCAGCGATCTTTCCGGAAGATACGAGGACCTTGCGGATATCTTCTGCGAGCTGCTTTTCTTTGCATACGAGAATGAGTTTGTTGTCTGCCATGTGGATCTCCTTGGAAATCTCCTTAGAATGAAGTGCGCGGGAATTATTCTTCAAGTCCGTGCATGCTGACGATCAGGGCCTGAACATCTTTCTGGATACGCTCGAGTTTGATGCACATCTCGGATCTGTTTTCGCGTGAGCTTCTTAAAGTTGAGATGTTGTCTTCGACGGACTTGATCGACTGTTCCATCGGATTTGTAACACACTGTCTTACATAATCGGCAGCGTAGTCTTCAAGTGATGTTGCGGCTGCATTGAATTCGCTTCTGATGTTCTGGCGGTTGTTCTTCATTGCTTCTAACAGGAGCTGCTCATCGTAGTCTTCCTTGAACTGGAGAACGAGTTCCAGACCTACGCCAACAACGCCGAAGATCGAAGATGATTTGTTGGCAACTTTCGATGCGACTGATCCGACTTTTCCGGTCTTGGCAGCAAGCTGTGTGCCGGTGTTGATATTGTGAAGCGAGCTTCTCAGGAAGTTCTGTGTGTTGTCGGTAAGTCTTATCGCTTTGACTGTTGAGTCGGTGAGAGAGAGCATTTCAGGGATGCCGGACTTTACGATGGTGCCGACTAAGATGTCGCCCTTCTTTTCGAGATCGGTCGCAGTGACAAAAACTTTCTTGACTGTGTCAGGAAGGTTGTCGTACTTGTCGACAAGCCTGATCTTGAGATTCTGGTTGAACTCAGTGGACTCCATATCGACGAAGCTCTGGCCGAGTTCGAGGAAGCATTCGTGAACGTGGTCGTCGGCCTGAATGCGAGCCTTCTCCATGATCTCTTCCGCGCTCTTGCCGTACTGCGCGATCTTCTCTTCGAGATCTTCTTTCGCGATTCCGGCATCAACAAGAGCTGCCGCATCAAGACCCAGGTCTTTTATCTTTGCAGACGAATCGGCAAAGATATCCTGCACCTCTCTTTGCATTCTCGACCTTGCATCGATGAGCATGTGGCGTTGCTGCTTGAGATTCTCTTCGAGTGCATCGATGTCGGCATCCTCCGAACCCGGTGTCAATTCAGTGATCGCCTTGTCCAGTTCGTTGTCCAGGACATAAAGGTCGGTGGTAAGTTTTGACGACAGGGCCTTCTCCGCAACATAGAGGTTGAGCGTTTCAATGAATTCGTTGTAGCCGGATCTCTCGAGAAGCTCGTCAGCGAGCTCAGGATCCTCCTCACGCTCTTCCAGGCTGTCCAGATAGGACTGGGCATCCAGGAATGACAGATGCAGCTGCTCGGGCGAGTAAGGCGCCAGAACGGAACGCAGGTCCTCCCTGATGATGTTCTGCTGTGCTTCGGTGTTGCCGCCTGCCGCACGGTCCATCTTGTTGACGACGAGGATCATCTCGCCGGCCTTGTCCTTATCGATCGCAAGTCGCCTGAAATGATCTGCCATGTATGAATCGAAAAGTTCATTTGTCACCACGAAAACAAGGATGTCGGCGGATGCGATCGCATTGTAGGATATCTCGTCGTGATCGGGTCTCAGCGTTGTGTGTACACCGGGAGTGTCGACGATCTCAAGACCGTTCCACTCGTAAGTGTGGGTCTCCTCCGTCGTGATCTTCGCGCCGGTGGCAACCGTGTCGTCGCCCGTGAGCATCTTGATTATCGATGACTTGCCCGCAGAATACTGCCCCGCGAAAACGATCTTCACGCGGTCTGAACTTCCGCCTTCAAGATCCGGATCCATTCCCGCATCAGAAAGCGCGCGGACTGCCTTATCCTTAAGTGCTTCCTTGGCACGTGACAACTCGGCGATCTTTAACATGAGTTACCCTCCTATCTTGTAAGGCACGATCTGCTCCAGCAGCCTGAGCCTGTTAAATAACCTGATATCTTTTTCATCTGTCCTGATTATGACAGTGTCACTCTCATTTTCACAGCAAATGTTCTCCAAAGGAACGATGTCTCCCAACACACCGCACACGAAAAGCGGAGTGTTATCCGTTGCGGTGACAAAGCCGACATCTTCTGCGATGAGATCTGACATCTTTGCACCGAACTCTTCTCCGACGGCGCCTTCACGTTCTTCACACAATAACGTCATTACGCCGGGGATCCTTGCGGCGGTCGTGATTTTCGACATGTATGAAGAAGCCTGATCCGCACCGAAAACCGCTGTCGCGATATTATTCATGAACGTCATGTTCAGAGTGCGCAGCTCGATGCGAAGGGAATCCGCAAGCGTGTTCTGCGCATTTGCCAGCGAATCGATAACATTCCCGATCTTGGCAAGTTCGGAGATAACGAGATCGATCTTGCCTTTGACGAGTCTGTCGAGATTCTTCTCTAGCTGGGTCCAGATGCTGTCACATGTGGCATTGACGGATTCGGTAAGTTCCTTCTCAAGACGCGCGCGTGCCTTCGCAAGTTTGTCACCGCGCGATTCAATGAACAGAAGACCGATGCCGCCCGCAAGTCCGATTCCCGCCGCTATCCAGCCGACAGGACCGGCAGCCGCTTCAACACCAGCAAGAGTCAGTATCGCCGCAGCGACCGTTCCGCCACCTCCGACTATGAGACTCGTCCAGCTCACGATCCTCTTCGCATCGATGAGCGCAGGCGTCAGGAAAGTTCTCTCAACCGCATCGACCGATACATACTTGAGTTCGCTCTCCATCTCGCGGATCGTCTCCTGAATGATGCCGTCCACTTCGGACTCCATGTCGTCCAGAAGATTCCTGCACCGCCCTTCGATATCCTTGTTCTTGATGAGTTCACCCCACGCAATGTCGGCCATCTTGTCGTTATAGTGATCTTCGGCGAACGTCGCGATATCCGCACGGAGTTCGGTCTTGAGACGCATCATGAAAGACTCGATGCGCTTCTTTCCGTCCTTGACGAAAACATCCTTCCTCTTTTCCAATGCACGCTTCTTATCGGCAATGACCTTGCCCTGCGATTCATTCATCCTGCTCTGCAGATCAAGCTCCGACAGAGCTTCGATCATTGGATTCGCGATTATGTCGGCAAAAGTCTTTACTCTGATGTATCTTCCCCTGATCTCAACTTCCTTGCATATCAGGGACTTGAGATCATCGATGCGGCTTATCCTGCGCCAGAATTCAGCCTTCTCCGGATCCCCTTCCCTCTCACACCTGACCGCCTCATAAGCAGACTTAAGGTGAGCTGCCACAAACGGCACTGAGCTCCAGTCCTGTCCGAAAGGCTCCGCAAACTTACAGAACTGCCTTCTTATCTCCTCAATCCTTTCGAGATCAAACGCCCTGTTCATGTCGTGCTCGACAAGCTTCACGCTCTTGCCCGAATCAATCGACACCTTCACGTTCATTATCACTATCACAGGCTTGCCCAGATCCTTGACCTGCCTGAAACAATCCGCTTCAACAGCCTGCGGCGCATCATCCGTCAACAGGAAAACGATCAGGTCGGCAGTCTTCGCCGCATCAAAAGCAAGCCTCGTATCCTCCTCGCCCTCGAAAGCACCGATACCCGGTACATCCGTAACGGCAAGTCCGTTCCACTCATATCTCCTGATATCGCGCGTCGTCCTCTGCGCACCCATTCCGATCGCAGCTCCGTCGCCTTCGGTAAGTACTTCCATCAGCGTGGATTTGCCCGCCATCGTCCTTCCGAAAAGCGTAACCGAGAATTTCTTCAGATCCCTTTCAAGCGCATTCAGATCTTCCGCGAAGGACATCCTCAGACTGTCGACCGCCGCCTGAATATCAGCGAGCTGATCTTCCAGCGTCTCACCTATCCCGATCACTTCACAGGGCGACGCCTTATACTCGACCGCAGTCTCTCTTATCTTTTCTTCCGCAGAACTGAGTATCCCATCGAGCGCACCTTTCTCCTCCGAAGCAAGCTCATACCCGCTCCGCGCCGCCTCGCAGCATTCATTCAAAACTTTACTAAGATCAGTGTCGGCCATTAATGCTTTTCCTCAACTTTAAGGGTTATCACTTCACGGTTCTCGTTCCGGTTTCCCCACAAGGTTTACCGGCTCAATTATTTATTACGCGTTAATTATAACATTGACGAAAACGTTCTAGATAGGAGAGCATTTGATATTAGCAGGCAGATCAGTACAAGCAGACGAATCTGCTTAAACACTTATACTTGTATACATATTCATAAAAAAGCGGCTCTTCATCGTGAAAAGCCGCTTAAATCTTTTACTTAAGTAAACTTTATTATCAATCTTAATGGAAACATTTGCTGCAAGGCCCATAGCCTTGTGATTCAGCTTCACTTAATGTGACTTGGTAAGCTTTGTTGGGATTCATTCTGCCGCAATCAGGTTTGTTGTGATATTTTGATCCGGTTGCTGAAAGCCAAACATATACTTCATATTCTTCTTCATAATCATCTTCTTCGTAATACTCTTCATCATAATCTTCGTCTTCATAATTTTCATCATCATCTTCAACAGCTTCCGGCTTTTCTTCAACTGTTACATAACAAACAGCAGTTAGACCATTAGTTGTAGTGGCAGTAATCTCGGCTTCCCCTACTCTTAAGCCTCTAATAGTTCCGCTGGAAGATACGAAAACAACAGAACTGTCACTGCTTGTCCACTTAGCCTTTTTTATAGTTGTATCTTCTGGCGAAATATCAGCGCGAAGGAAAAAATAATCTCCAACATAAATCGTGTATTCTTCATAATCCAAAGAAATTGACTCGGCTTCAACCGGCTCGTTGACTTTAACTTTAACTCGATTTGACGAAATGTATCCTTCTCGAGTTTTAGCATAAATATATGTCTCCCCCGCTGAAACAGCTTCAATCACAAATTCTTGCTCAGTATTCGATTTTTGTGAAAAGTTTTTCACAGTTGCAACTTTGGGATTCTCACTAATAAAAACTAAATCCGTTACAGAATTAATATTTGGATCAGTCTTCTTTACTTTTGCAATACCATGAATACTCGGGCTACCTAAAGTAGTTTCGAAACCTCCATCACTTTTAATTGTGATTTGAGTAATCCTGTTTTTCGGCACAGGAGTGGGTGTAGGAGAAGTGGAAGGAACTGCTGTTGGTGTTGCCGTAGGTATAGAAGTATTCGTAGGAATCGGTGTCGAAGATGGCACATCATTTGATTCTCCGGCATAAGCAACAGTAGCGAACGTTGTTTTTAGTGAATCTCCATACCGACGGGCAGAAGCTGCTTTTACACTAGTCTTTATTTCATCTTTGGCAATGCTTAAATACTGCTTATCCCTATAATCTATGTTTGTATTTCTCTCAAAGAAAATAGGACCAACAACAATCATTAGTAGCATTGCGACTGAAGCCAACATCACAGATGCAGCAATAAACGGAGCATGTGATTTCTTTGCCACTTTAACAGGGATATGTTTGGTATGAGATTTTGAATTATCAACCTTAATTACAGATTTGCGCTGTGGGCATTTCACATCATTTAACACTTTTCCAACCTCCGCTTATTTATCATCAAATAACTATGTCAGTTCTCAACATACACCCAATAAATAATTCATCAGAACAAGCTTGAATTATGCTTTTATATTATCAAGTGAAATTTTCAATTATGTTTTCTGATTGTTAACTATTAGCAAATGGATGCAATTCCATGCTGTCAGTAATGAGATAAATTTAATAACAAAACAAGACCATTTTTGTTAACATGGGGCTATGTTAACTAATATCATTTCGTTAACAGCGGAATCAAGCAATAATCAGTCATGACAGAATGGTAGCACATATGCAAGTTATCAACGGCGAATGGTACATGGATGGCATAGAGTGGGACGACGAGGGCTGTCTTCATGAGAGCGGCGAGCTGCTTGATGTGATCGGGAAGATCGGCTTCCTGCCGTTGTTTTCGAATGGGGTTCAAGGATTCTCGGTGGAGAGCATGACGGATCCTGCGATGTGGTGGACCGGAGATGAGACGACTGATCCGTGGGAGTGGCGCATTGTGCTGACGCGGACGGGGAAGGTTGCGTACGGTAAATTCTTTGGAGGCCGCGCAGGGTTCATCTCGAAAAAGTGGTTTCCGTATTTTGCGAATTACAGAAGGTGCGGGTATGATTTCGATGCGCTTTACGATGACGGAAAAGCGGGATACCGCGAAAAACTTCTGATGGATCTTTTCGTGCCAAAGGGCGTTGATATGTGGGATGTCAAAAAGTCCGCGCTTGAAAAGTGCGGCTGCGCGCAAGAGCTCTATACTTTCGAGATGAAAGAGAAGGGTGGTTTCGGCAAAGGCGGCGAGAAGAATTTCGAGGGAGTCCTTGCAAAGCTCCAGATGCAGACATATCTCGTGGCAAAGGATTTCCGGCCACGTCTCAACAAGAAAGGCGATGAATACGGATGGCCGGTGGCAATAATGACGCCGCCCGAATACCTTTGGGGATATAAGCACGTGACGGGATGTTACGGTGAAAAGCCGGAAGAATCGTTCGGGAAGATCGTCCGGCAGGTACGGAAGTTTTTCGATGCCGATGATAAGACAGTGAGGAACGTTCTCAAAAGATAATTCACTTTAAAGTCTGCGTTCACAATAGGCGCAGATTTTTTAATTTCAGCTTTTACAAAACGCAAAAAGTCCTCCACAAAGGAGTTAAGTGCAAAAGGAGGATTTAAGAATGCGTTATTTTGAGTTTGAGATTGAATTGAATGAAGAAGAGATCAAGGCATGCAAGCACAGACTGAACGATTACGCCTACGACAACCAAATCGAGGGACTCGTTTATTACGTCTTCAGGACACTTACAAACGGCGTGACTTTTCTGATCTACAGGGCGGAAAAGTCCGGTATGAAGGCAATGTTTGCAATCGACGAGCAGACGAGAAAGCCTGAGGAGGCTTTGAATGAGATACTCTCTATCTTTGATGACCTTTTCGAGAAGAAGACCGTCACGGTTGAGCCTTTCGAGATCTCGATGATCGAGTTCGACTGCAATCTGAACGAAGCCAAGCGAAGAGGATATCTTCACAACTGGAGCAGGATCTCCGATCAGGCCAACAACCTGCTTTTGGATGACAGGGAGAATATCATCACCGGAAGGTGCGGCTTCAAGCTTGACGAAGCCGTTGCAAGAAAGGGCGGCAAGGGCGAGGACCATCTTTTCGATATAAGCCTCAGAGAAGAGCTGGGCAGGATCCGTGCCGGCAAAAAGCACGCTGATAAAAACAACTCTGAAGAGATACGTGCGTTCCCGGCGCACTACATCATCTCTGCCAGAAGCAAGGAAGCCGGCAGCGATATCACCTGTAGGCTTATGAAGGAACTCGCTGAGGCCGGAAGGCTTAACAGCGGCAGAATGGAGCTGTTCACGGAGATCGACTGCGATCTTTACAGACACTCCGGCTGTTTTGAGAGGGTCATTGAGAATTCTCACGGCGGCACTATCGTCATCGATATGACAGGCAAGTTCGCAAGTGACCCCGCCTCATATAAGCTGACCTGCAACTATCTTTGCAACTGCATCAGACAGCACAGGAACGACAATCTCTTCGTGTTCCTGTACGACATCAACAACCCCGGATTTACCTACTTCCTTATCCCCCAGATCGAGAAGTTTATGTATCTCGTTCAGATCCGCGAGGGCAAGGGCAATGTCAGGGACGCGGAAGATTATCTGAAGCTTCTTATCGGCAATTCGGACTTCTCGAAGTATGCAGGCCAGGCAGCGGAATTTATGGCGACAATTCCGAAGGACGAATATACACAGACGGATATCATCAAGGCTTATGAGAGCTTTGAATCCTGGTGTATGCGCAAGAACCTTCTGAAGTCGTACAGCCTTGAGTCCGGAGAGGACTTCTTTATCGACCGTGATCAGGATTCCGGTTCTGCATATGACACGCTCCGGAATATGATCGGCCTTCAGGCGGTCAAGGAGCAGATCGACAGGGTCATCCTTGCCAACAAGGTCGAGAAGCAGCGCGAAAAGAACGGCGGCAAGGGACGCTCTATGCATATGATCTTCTCGGGCAATCCGGGAACCGCAAAGACTACCGTGGCCGAAATCTACGCAAAGATAATGAAGGAGACCGGCATTCTCAAGAGCGGCATCCTTGTTCAGAGGACCGGTATGGATCTGAACGGACTTTTCGCATCGCTGCGCATCAAGCAGGCTTTCGAGCAGGCTTCGGGCGGAGTACTCTTCATCGACGAGGCTTACTCGCTGACAAACGAAGTTGCGATCGCAACACTTATCGGCGAGATGGAAGCGCGCCGTAATGATGTAATCGTCATTTTCGCAGGCTACGGTGACAGAATGAAGGAATTTGTCGAGAGGAACGAAGGCCTCAAGAGCAGGATCCCCTACACCGTTAACTTCCCTGATTACACGGCAGAAGAACTTCTGCAGATCTACGAGTATATCCTTAAGCAGGACGGATACTCCGTAACTCCCGCTGCAAGATCTGCGGCACTAAGGATCTTCGGGAAGGCCGTAAGGATCGAGAATTTCGGCAACGGCCGCTACGCCAGAAACCTTGCGGAGAACTCCACTCTCAATATGTCCGTAAGACTTGCGAGAAAGTACGTTGATAAGGATGTCCCCAAGGCGCAGCTTTACAAGGTCATCAAGGAAGACGTCTTCAACCCTGACGATCCGATCGTCAACTGCAATGAAGGCGAAGAGACAAGCCGCGGTGCTTCCGTTCAGGGAAAGACTGCAAGAGAGAGACTCGAGTCTATGATCGGACTTTCGCAGGCCAAGAGTCTTATAAACAGCGCCGTCGCCACATACAAGATGCAGAAGCGTCTCAGCAAGAGAGGCATCGACATCGGAAAGAATGCGATGCATATGGTCTTTATGGGCAATCCCGGCACAGCGAAGACTACTGTTGCCAGACTACTTGCAGAGATCCTCAAGGACGAGGGTGTTCTCTCATCCGGCATTTTCGTCGAGGCGGGCCGTGCCGACCTGGTCGGTCAGTATGTCGGCCAGACAGCGCCTCTCGTCAGAAAGAAGTTCAGAGAGGCGAACGGTGGCGTACTTTTCATCGACGAGGCATACTCACTCAATGACGGGTATGACAGGGGTTCCTTCGGTGACGAGGCCATCAACACCATCGTTCAGGAGATGGACAACAGAAGGGACAACATCATCGTCATCTTCGCCGGATACCCTGACGAGATGAATCGCTTCGTCGAGCGCAATCCCGGTATGTCGTCAAGGATCGCTTTCCGCGTCAACTTCGACGACTACTCAGTTGATGAACTCTGTGCCATCACGAGATACCAGGTTGCCGAAAAGCATCTCAGGATCACTGACGAAGCCATCGCAAAACTCGTCCCCATCTATGAGAAGGCGAGAAGCAACAAGACATTCGGCAACGGCCGTTATGTCAGAAGAGCGGTCGAACTCGCCATATCTAATCTTGCCTTAAGGCTCGATAAGGTTGGCGACAACGATCTCACCGACGAAGTCCTCACGACCATCACGGCCGATGACATCGCCGAACCGGAATTAGACCAGGATACTGCAAAGCCAAACAGAAGGATCGGCTTTGCAGCCTGATCCGAACAGGAGGTAATACTTATGAACAAAAAACTTGAATCCGCTCTGAAAGAGACACTTGATCTCATCAGCGAAAAGGAAAAAGAATACGCGAATGTGAAAGGCATGGAGAAACTTATCGAATATGCCAGGAACTGCGAGGCAGAAATCCGGTTCAGACAGCAGCTCAATGAACTGGACAAAGACTGGCTCAAAGCAGTCCGGTCCGATATCAACCGCACCGAATACATATGCAGATACGAAGCAGGCCTTCTCTCACCGGAAGAGGCTGCCGGCCGCAAAGCAATAATTGATTTTATCAACAGCAAACCGGATCTGCCGGACGATGTGAGATAAGAGCCTCGCCACGCCAAAAACAGGACTGCCTCATATGAGACAGCCCTGTTTCATTTTATTGTCCTGTGATCAGTGTTACGAATTTATCAGACCGTTGCGTTGGCATTATCGCGTGCGGATGTCTTATCCAGGAGAATGCCGCCAATGTATACGAGGAGCATGATGCCTCCGACAACTGTGAGGGCAACAAATGCGGGTTTCTCGATGTTCTCAAGGAAAGTGGTGTGTCCGATTATCGTGGAGAATCCGTTCATGATGATGTGGAAGATCATGCCGGGAATGATGGAGCCGGACTTGATCCTTACGATGCAGATGATCATGCCGACAGTAAATGCCCAGAGTGCCCAGAGTGCTCCGCCGTGGCAGATGCCGAATACTGCGGAAGAGATGATTGCCGCAACGATAGAAGGCATAGCTTTATTGAGTCTGCTGAACAGATAACCTCTGAATACAACTTCCTCCATGACAGGAACAAGAATAGTATTTGTGACAATACCGAGGATGAGAGAAGATGTGGTGATGTTAGACAAGCCATTCTGCATGTTGTTCATCATTTCCTGAGGGATCGGGAGGAATGACATGATGAAGTTAAGGAAGAACATTCCGCCGGTTGCACCGATGATCGTAAAACCGATCTGTCTGCCTGATACTTTCTTTATGTCTGTTTCCTTGACGATGCATGTCTTCTTGACCTTTTCGATAATGAAGAATGTCAGGAGGATGAGTACTGATGCAATTAAAAGACCGATCTCGTTAATGGTGCCCAAGTTCTCATTTAAGATTGCGAGGCCCTCTTCGTAGCCTATTCCGGCAGCTCTGAATTCACGGCCCTTCATTACTCCGTAAACATACTGAACTATGAACATGATCACATTCAAAGGTATGAAATACACTGCAAAATAAGCGAGTGCCTTTAAGATCTGCATAATGACTTTTTTCATTTTCAATTATTCCTTTCATCGAACTGCTGCGATTATAGCAACGCTGAAATCAGATTCCGGCGGCTTGTTGCGAATGGTATTCTCTGAGTCGTGAACGGTATTCGCCCGCACTTTTCGATGTTGTATAATTCAGACATGCAATTATGAGAGAGGACTTCCCGGGATATGCGCATTGCGATCTGTGACGACGAGGAAAAATACAGGATACAGTTAAAGACTGTCCTTGATAAACTGCTTATAAATACCGATGACGATATTGAGACGTTTTCGGATGGGAATATCCTTGCCCTGAAATTTGCGGAAAGCCCTTTTGATCTTGTTTTCCTCGACATCGAGATGCCGGAAATAGACGGTATAACTCTTGCAAGAAAACTCAGAGCCGTATCCGAGAAAGTCTTCATAGTCTTTCTGACGGGACATGTCGAATACGCGCTCGAAGGCTATGAAGTAAATGCACTCAGATACCTTACAAAACCTGTTGATATCGATAAGCTCAAAGAGGTATTGAACTACGTCCGTGACAAGATCGGAAGTGCGCGCCAGATAATCATCAGAGAAGACGGCGAAGAGATCATCCTGAACGTTAATGACGTCGTCTATATCGAATCAATGAACCAGAATGTCAGGATCGTTACCACAACGGGAGAACACACGATCAGATACAACATCGGTGACTTTGAAGAGCAGCTCAAAGATGACGGATTCTTCAGAAGTCACAGGGGATATCTTATCTCTTTATCAAAAGTGAAGAAGCTTATTAAGACTGATGTAGTCCTGGACGGCGGTGCTGACGAAATCGTGCTTCCCGTCAGCCGAAGCAACATCAAGCCTTTGAAGGACGCATTGTATTCCTACGTTGAAGGAGCGGCCTTCTGACATGGATGAAATTATAAGATTTATTATCCTGATCTTCTCTAACGCGACAAATATCCTGTCTTTACTTCTTGTCGTCATGATATCGTCCGTATTCCTCGGGAGGAATGTAAGGCTTACACGCGCTCATTATCTTTCATCTGCCGGTATTCTGGGTGTCATACTCGCTGCCAATGTGGTCTTAAATCTTGTATTTAAGGATACTCCCGATAATTCAACCCTTTTGATTTTAAACTTCGCACTTGAAATGCTCATCTATGTCTACGCTTTTGTTTTCTATCTTTTTGTCTTCAAGGAAAAGCGCATCCTGAGAGCTATAGAATCTACCGTCGCATTCTATCTGGTCACTCTTTATTTCGCCACTCTGGCCCAGCTGTCTTTTATCTATTTCATGGGCGGCACCGAAGATATAATGAACCTTCTATTCTATGAGGACCTTGCCGAAGGTCCATACTGGATCGGCATGACAGGCGTCTCTTTCATTCTGATCGCCGGTCTTTGGGCGGTCGTTTACTTCGGTTTCTACAGAAAACACAAGCAGCTGATCCTCGGTATTCCCTACCGTATCGTGTTCGTCATCTGGGTATTTCTCATGAACATGATCCCGTTTATTCCGGCAGAGATCCCGTCTGAGTTCATAACGCTTGAACAGCGCTATTCGATAATGAGTCTTCTGTTCGGAATAGGCACGCTTCTTTTGGGATTCGTCGTACCGGTCGCGATAATCATCCTGACAACAGAGAGGACACTTGCCGAGAAGACCAAATATCAGGAATCTTACCTGACGGCCGAACTCGAATACATAGAACAGTACAAGCACAAGCAGACGGAGACGAGAGCTTTCAGACATGACATCATCAACAATCTTTCCATGACCAAGATGATGCTCGATGAAGGTCACATCGAAGAGGCAAAAGAGCACATCAGCGATATGCTCGGCAACGTAAGAGCCCTCTCCCCGCGCTACATAACCGGTGATGAGATGCTCGATCTTATCGTCTCCATGAAAGCCGACAAGATGAAAGATAAGAACATCACTTTCCTAACAGACGGCGTTATCGACGGCGGCCTCAAGATCAGGCCGATGGACATGTGCAGCATTTTCGCGAACGCATTGGACAACGCGATCGAAGCCGCATCCAAGTGCCCTGATCCTTCCGTCAGGCTCAGCATCAAGAGGACTAAGACTTTCTTTGTTATCAGGATCTCCAATTCCGCTATGTCCAAAGTGGACGTCGGCAAGCTTATGTCCACATCTGGCTATACGACCAAGAGAGACACCGAGCATCACGGTTTCGGACTGCTCAATATCCGCACCGCTGTCGAAAAGTATGACGGCATGCTGAAGGCCGAATCCGACGACAGATCCTTCTCGCTCTCTGTCATGATCCCCAGGACAAACGGCTGATCCGTACCGCATCCTACAATGCGGTTTTCGTAGGGTTCCCTATCTGGTGGTACAGAGAGCCTTCCATAATCGATACATTCGTTGAGGAATATGATCTTGCAGGCAAGACGATCATCCCGTTTGCAACATCAGGCTCAAGCGGAATCGGCAAATCAGCCAAGAATATCTCGCTTCTTGCAAACGGCGCAAAGGTCACAACAGGCGAGCGCTTCAAGGCAAGCGCATCGGTAGATGAACTCAGAAACTGGGCTTCAAAGTGGCTTTAATGAAGAGTGATACTTCCAGTTTACGCCAAACCAAATCAGGTTAACAGATAAGCATCATCGGGAGTGATCCTGTGATCATCTGTAAATATAATCCAGTCGGTGATATCAGAAAACGGAATAGTTCTGATATCACCTTCTTTTATTCCGGACACATAATACGGTTCCTGCGTGAGTTCAGCCACGATGGAATCTTCATTCACATCCTTGAGCTCAAACCAGATGTGCTCCTTCTCAGGCTTATCCTCACTGTCCCAGTATTCCTTGTCGGTCAAAAGTCCGACTTTAACTATGATGTTTTGCATCCCGCTCTTATACGCATCGAGCAGATAAGGAAGTCTCTCGATAGCAAGGCTGCTCATGCGCCTTGTCTCGTCCGTCGAGAACATGTACATCGGATTCTGATCCAGGAACTGATTGAAGTCCTGCACTGGAGTATAGATCCTGTTATCCTCTTCTTCCTGATTCCTGTAGATCATGAGGACATAAGTACCCTCGCCGTGCACTCCGTCATCTCTGTCCTCTTCCGTGCCCAGAGTAACATCAGGATAGTAATTGAGTGCTTCCTTCCAGTCGAGCGCTGTCAGTGTCAGAACTTTGCCTGCTGCCTGTCCGACAAAGACGCCTTCACCAGGCTCGATCAGCTCTTCGCTCTCTAACATTCTCACTGCAAACGACTCGATCATTTTGTAATGGTCAGCGAAGCAATCCTTATTGGAATTCAGGATCTCCAGTTCATACAGTCCGCAGCGCTTCAGACCGTGTGTATGAAGCCACACTTCATCTCCTCCGTCAGATATCGCCTGAACAGTAAAAAGATATCTCGGTGCAGGCAGGACTTTCGAGTTAGCCGCCAGTGAGACCCACTTGCCCGACAGGAGTTTTTCGGAAGGGCAATCCAGGACTGCCAGCACATCCGGAAACATCGCATCGATTATCTTCAGCTGATCGTGAAAACACTTGTTGTTATCGCCTTCGAAATCAATACAGACATATAACCCCGTCTTCGCTTCATCAAGTCTCTTGTATTCCTCTTCGGTGAATGTGTGCTCCGGACGCACCATGCCCGGTATCTCGACTTTAGTGGGACCTACTTCAGCATCGTATTCGGTGCCGTCAACATCGAACGTGATCACCATCCCGCGCTCGTCATCGAAATTCATGTTCTTTATCTGAACATGCTCATTGTCCTTTATGTTTTCCATGAAGATCTCAGGATCTTCCGTGTCCTTTTCATTCATAGGAATGACGATCATGAATGACGGTTCTCTGATTAATTCTTCCATTTGTATATCCCCCTTTGTAAGTGGAGTTATGACCTGCATTTCTGTTTGTCTGCACTCACCTCATCAACATTATATTCATCAACATTATATACAATTGTATATGATTGGTCGCCGTACCAAATTTGTATCTGAATTCCGTGATTCAGATACGAAGAAATGCACATTAACGTCTTTGTGCACTATTTTGTACCCAAATATGCAATTATAGATACAAAACAGGTACAACCTGATTCTGCCCGGTAATACTCCATGATCCTTCCTTGCAATACCCATCATAGAAAAAGGCGCGGCGATATCACCGCACCTTCTTATGACTTGAATTTTTTCTTTCTTGAAAAGCCCCCGCCAAGTTTATTTTTTGGCGGGGGCTAATCTTTATGCTGCTACCTGCTTATATCTTTCAGATGAGATCACGCTCATCATGAAGGAATAAGGGTCCATGTTGTCCTTCTTCAGCATCGCGAAGATCTGAGGTGACATACCTGAGACCAGGGTAACACCTTTTTCATTCATTGTGACAGGCTGCTGCCTGTTGAAGCTGTTGACATTCCAGAAGACCATAGAAGGCAGCTTGTAGCCGGCTCTCTCGAACTTTGCCCTGGCATTCTCAAAGTTTGTCATGTCTGCGTCATTGGCGCAGGAGTCAAACTCCATGTCCGAGATTATGATCAGCCTTGAAGGCATATCCTTCTGCTTCAGCCTGTTCCTGATTGCAGTGTTCAGTATCAGGTCGAAAGTCTTCCCGATATTTGTGTTGCTGCATTCATTGAAGCTCATGCAGTACTGAACCTTCTCGAAAATATCCTTACCCTTGATCTCAACCAGCTGAGGGTTGGCTGAGAAGGTGATGAAGTAATTTCTGAAAGCGCCTTTGTTGCGCTCTGCAAAGTAGATGCCCAGAGATTCAGCAACTGCAGCCGGCATAACGCTTGCGCCGCCCCAGTACATTGAGCCGGAGCCGTCAACCACAACCAGAGTGTTATCAGAGTTCACATAGTTCTCCAATGCATTCCATGTAGTATCCAGAACTGATCTTTCCTCAGAGGACATGCCCTTTCTGTTCCTGATAACAGTGCCTGCAATGTCGTAAGGAGTCAGGGTACTTGTATTCAGCTCATAAGGATTCTTTATAGCTTCCATAATGAACTTCTGGTATCTTTCACCATCATTTCTGATGAAGGCTTTTCTGTACTTGAACAGAGCCTTTGAAGGCTGAATGTTGTACTCAAAAGAGTAGTCCTTCTCTCTCAGGTTATTCTCAATGATCCTGATATAACCTCTCAAAGAAGACAGCATCTTTCTGTATGATTCATAAGACATATCCATGCCCTTTGCAATCTTTTTTGCAAGCCTTACAGCTTCCTTATTGCTTGTGTTTACAGAAGGCAGCCACTTTGCCATCAGAGAGACCAAGCCCTGTGCCTGCATGGACTTCATGTCATCTGCCAGAACGGCTTTGATATATGCGATTGCATCCTTCTCACAAGGAGTATCCATCAGTTCCAGGATATCATCATATCTGCCGTATTCGGCGATATTATCGATATTTCTGACTGCAACTTCAGGATAGTTGGAAGCCAGGTATCTGAAGATTACTCTGAAGAATCTTCTCTCACCCAGGCCGCCTCTGACATCTCTTGCAAAGAAGAGTGTCTTCATGGCAATATCCCTGTCTTCTGCAAAGGCTCTGATGAACCTCTCGATGATCTCTTCATCCTCTGCATTTCTCAATGCGCCTGCTGTTGCAAACAGATCCAGGCAGTCAGACATTGTAGATGCATTGGATAATGCACCGTTTGCTGTGTAAGCAACATTTGCTTCTCTCTTTAAAAACTTCAACATTTCCTTTTCCTCCTTTACAAGGTGCCGGGGGATCTCCCCCAGATCGATTGACAGTCGCGCATGCAATTGCTGTATGCACCTTTAATCAACGTTTTGTACAAGACACTTTGTCTTCGCCTTGACAGCTATGGCAGGATTCGAACCTGCAAACCAACCTCTGCTGATTGCTGAGCGTGTCTTTCACGTTGCAGCCTTATGTTAACCCCGGCAAGTGGGGTTTAAAAGATGCAGATTGACTTGTTATTACAACCCCAATATAATCAGTGTATTAAAGTAATTTTCGGAGATTTGTAATATTTCACAACCCCAAATAGGAGTTAGGCATGACTGAGAAATACAAGATATATCTGTCTGAGGACACGAAAATGAGACTTATCAACGATGCCGAACTCTTCGAATTCTACAGGAATGACGGCAGCGTCAACCTCAACGGTTTTCTCAAAGAGCTTATCGTCAATTATTTCGAGCAGTACCGGAAAGACAATGATGCACTTCTAAATAACATGCTCGAAGAATTAACATCGGTAAAATCACTCAAGTCCAAAGATGCTTCAGTTCTAGCTGAGAAAATAATAACAACATACATCAACAACAGGGAGAACACTTCCGGCAAGAGCTCCGTCATCACGCTCACCGTCAGCGGTGAATCCTATAACATAGTACAGATAATCGAGAACAATCTTCTTAAAGACAACTCGCTTTCCGGATACATCAAGGACATGTTCCTGTCCTACCTCTCAATCCCGAGAAACAAGCGCGAAGAGATAATCTTCAGACAGACTTACGAAGCTATCAGCAAAGCGATCGCCGAAAGCCGTGTCCTGTCATTTACTTCGACCAATTCACCCAAACAGGGAACCGTCTATGTCGAACCTTACCTTATCGCGACATCAAAGGAAGAACAGTTCAGCTACCTTCTCTGCCACGGCCACAGATACGATCTTGATCACACATTCAGGATCTCAAGACTAAGAAATGTATTCATAACATCAGACGGTTTTGAAAGGAACAAACAGACGGAAGAAAAACTCACACAGATAGGAATACGTCATCCGCACTCCGCATCCCCCGACATTCACGCAGTCATCCTGATGACCGAACGCGGCAAGCAGATGTATAAGATGATCGTCAAAAACAGGCCTTCCGTGACCGAGATCAAAGGCAACAGATACCATTTCGACTGGCCGCAGCAGCAGCTCGAAGACTACTTCAGAAGATTCGGCAAAGAAGCGGTCGCTCTCCGTCCGAAGTCACTCAAGACCAAACTTCAGATTTATTATTCCGATGCAGCTGAAGCGTATTCGGATAAGGCCTCACACTAAGAGTTGCTTCTTTCCTGAACCAATCTCAAAATGGCATTTGACGATGCCCAGATCGACCCGGCTCAGCACGCCGCCCTTATCGATAAACTCTACGGTCTCATCATCATTCAGCTTTATCAGGAACTTCTGCTGATTTATCGCAGTGGGTGCAAGCAAAGCCATCTCGACTCCCTTTTCAAACCACTCGGGCCTTTGCGCGGAAGATGTGATAGACTAAATTATCACCAATGGAAAAGGGGGAGATAAAAATGGCAAGATATGGCGGTTACACAAGTGCCAATGAATTAAAAGGTGCGGCATCAGAGGCGCGCAATGCGGAAAGAGTTGCAGATGCTAACAGAAGCATTAATGAACTCAGGAGCGACATCTTAAGACTCAGGATAATGCTTCAGGCCATGATGGCAGTCATGATCGAACAGGGGGTTGATCCCAATCTCATCAACGCAAAGATCGAAGAGATCGTCTCAAAGCCTGAGACATTTGAGCCCACAGGAAAAGAATCCGCACCCTGCCCGAGATGCGGACGCATGATCCTCGATAACGGCACAACACCTTTGACCGGAACATGTCTCTACTGCGGTGAAGTTATCAGGTTCGCTCCTAAGATCGAAGTTGAAGAAAAGCAGAATACAGAAGAGAACTCCTGATTCGTTGCATTGATCTCCCGGAAAGGACCCGATGATCTACATAATCTCTGACCTTCACGGATATCCTCACGACAAGTTTCTTGCCCTGTTAGACAAGGCAAGTTTTGGCAAGGACGATTTTCTTTATATCTTAGGTGATGTCGTGGACCGCAACGGTGACGGCGGTGTTGAGACATTAAACTGGCTCATGTATCAGACCAACGCCCAGCTCATCTTAGGCAACCATGAAGCGATGCTGCTCGCATGCTCATTTGTATTCGATGAGATAACCGAAGACAGCATAGATTCTTTAACAGCTGAGAAGATCGATATGCTCAGCAGATACCAGTTAGACGGCGGAGATATTACTCTCAAAGCCATGCAGAAACTTCCGAAAGAAACTCAACAGGATATACTCGATTATCTCCGTGACTGCCCGTTATACGAGACTGTAAACGCAGGCGGCAAAGACTTCATACTCGTTCATGCAGGACTTGACAACTTCGATCCGGAAAAGAGAATAGAAGACTACACAACAGAAGAACTTCTTTGGGCCTGGCCGGAACTTACAGATGTTTACTACAAAGATAAAATGACCATCCTCGGTCACACACCTACATTCTCATTCGGCGACGAATACGAAGGCAAGATAATCAAGACCGGTACCTGGATCGACATCGATGTCGGTGCAGGATTTGGCAGAGAACCGGTGCTGGTGAGGTTGGATGATATGAGAGAGTATAACGGCTCTTAATATCTAAATATCAAATGTGTGATTCATCACACTATCACCAACGAATTCATTATTTCATAAAGAAGCAGAAAATCCTTTGCTGTAATCAATACTTTTGAACTTGCGGCCGCTGCAGCACAAGTGGTATTGCCGATAGTTTCATATTCTTTGCGACTGACATTTATAACTATTGGAAGCTTGGAATCAATTGTCTTCTTTATGCCATCCGGTTCACTATCTTTGTTTTTAAAACCATTCTTCTCAAGTAGGTCGACAAATTCTTTTCTGGCACTCTTTCCGCTGATTTTTACATGGTATTCCCCACGAAGTTTCTTTACCTTGCGATGCCATATTAGTTCATCGAAATCAGGATGGTCTATAGATTTAATTGCCCCATAGCATTCAGGCTTTTCAATCACAGGTGAAAACCGGCTTCCAACAAGCGCAACCGTTAATTCACCATAAAAATACTCATTACCATCTTCGTCACAACAAGATCCAAACGCAGGATAGTTTGGGCCATAACCTTTGTTCTGCCTATATGCACCTTCGAATCTTAAACGGCCATTTTTATAGTATTCTCTGCCATAAACAAGACCCTTTGAATCAAAGACTCCTTCCTGACACTTCTTACCATTTGAATAATACGAAGTCCCAGCACCAAAAGGTTTGCCTCCTTTGGTAAATCCTTCATACATGAGTTTGCCGTTTTTCGAGTATATCTTCTTCCATTCTTCTTTCATTATTTTACCCTCTATATCCAACTTCTTATTCCATTAGCTTGATCGTAAAGTGCGGTCTGTCAGATCGCACTCTTAAATTTGAGGACAACATCAAGAATGTCACTGGACAGAAAGTTCATACCACTATCAATAATATCTTCCGGTATACCCCAGAACGCTTCAGCAACAGCACCTGCAATCGCTGCAAGCGTATCTGTATCTCCGCCAATATACATGACGTTCCTTACAGTCTCTTCGTAGCTGTTTGCTTCAAGGAAACATGTGAATGCTTCAGGCATAGTTCTCATGCAGTCTTCTACGTGATGGTAGGAAGGACTAATCTCATCCAGGGTTCTGTTAAGGTTGTAACCAAATTCATCTTCGATATACTTCTTAATCTCGTCCTTGGAAGCTCCGTTCCTTGCCATGAATATTGCTGCAGCAACAGACTCCGCACCCTTTATTCCTTCAGGGTGGTTATGTGTAACTTCCGCTGTCCATCTTGCAACTTCACGTGTGCGCTCTAAAGAATCGTACAGCCAGCCAACAGAAGAGACTCTCATGCCGGAACCGTTACCATAGCTTCCGTATGGCTTGGGTTCTTCAGAAAGGACCCACCTGATAAATCTTCCGCCATAGCCTGCGTCAGGATATCTCTGACCCCACATCTTCATGGACTTGATAAGTTCAGACTTAATCGTCTTCTCATCTGAATCCTTGCCTGCATTCATGAGTGCTTCCGCTACTGCAACAGTCATTACGGTATCATCCGTAAAGTTGCACCTGGGTGTAAAGAGTTCAAACTCCCTGCTTTTGCTTCCCCTGTCAAATTCAAATCTGCTTCCTATAATGTCTCCGATTATTGCTCCGTACATATCATTCCCTCCGTCTTCTTTTATGCTTGAATTGTATCAACTGCGAGCAGTCCGGTGGTCGCCTTGAAAGCGACATTTATCATTCCGTATCTTCGGGTATCTCAAATCCGTTGGCTTCAAAGTCGTTGCGAATCAACTGCTTAATGTATGTAGCCTTGCCAATATCACCCAACTTATTCAGCCACTCAATAATATCTGTGTCATACTTCTTGCTAAGGCGTACGTTTAACTGAATTGTGTTTGCCTTTTGGTACTTTGTAATGTAAGTAATGTCGTTTGCCATAATGTTTCTCCTTTCGATGTAAAAAATAATCCCGTTTCCGCTTGGGCGACGAGATCACTATTTGAAAGTTTCCACATATGACCATCGTCCAAGCTTTAGCACCTTGCTTTGCAGGTTGCTGTGCGGTCATCAGGCTTGTCCCTCGCGCACTCTTTATGATAGTTTCAGTTTAGCATGGATCTGTAAAAAATAGGTCCTATTATATGGACAGTTAACAGCCGCATTCAAGGCGTCTTGCTGTAAACATGGACAACTGATGTATCCGAATTCCACATAGCAGCCGGCAAGCTCTATTTGTCACCTATTCTGGATATGCATAACAGAGAAATAATCTCATATAACATTTCAAAAAGTCCAAACTACATGCAGATAACGGATATGTTGAATAAGGCATTCAACAAATTCGATGACCTCAGCAATCTCATATTTCATTCAGATCAAGGATGACAGTATCAGATGTTCCAATACCACAAGGCATTAAGAGAAAGAGGTATAACACAGTCTATGTCACGCAAGGGAAATTGCTTAGACAACAGCCCAATGGAGAACTTCTTCGGTAAAATGATGAACGAGATGTTCTATGGACACGAGTATGAATTCAAGACGTTAGAACAGTTACAAAAAGCTATGGAAGAATACATATATTACTATAACAACGAGCGAATTCAGATCAAACTGAAAGGACTGACTCCTTGCCAGGCAAGGAGTCAGTCCTTATACTCATTTTAAATCGTCCAACTTTTGGGGTTCACTTCAAAGTGACAGCCCCTATATAAATCAATTTGGTATTAAACTTCTTCCAGATAGTTCACATCTCTGGCACTTTTTTTGGATTCGTCTCCAACAAAAGTGGCTCTGTACTTTCCTAACCTTTCTTCATGTAAGGCTTCCCAGTTTACCGGATTACTATACTTTTCGAAGTCCTCCGCCTTAATATCTTCATATTTGACAATAGAATCAATTATATATTGTTCTTCACCTTCACAAGATGTAAGTTTCTTTTCATTTTTGACACTGTTAATTTTTGCATCAACAAGAGCTAAATTGAAAATGTTATCCATCTTATTTTTGTGATCTCCACTAAGAATACTGCTCTTCCAAGCTGCCTGTGGAATAATATGATCAATTGACGGCTTTTTCGCATCCTCCATATTCAATGCCTTAATCTTATTTATACAAACAAAATGGAATAGCAAGGGAGCATACTCACCATATTTTCCGGTTTTGCTTATATCAAATGCATTATCAATCAATTGTGACCAACTGGAATTATCAATATGATCGAAAACCATTTTATCAACATCCATTTTATCTATATGCTTTAAATTGGTTCCGATTTTTGAGTCACTTGAGCCTCTCCACAAACCGGAATAATACTCGTAAACCAGTCGATCTGTAACTATAAATATATTTCGTTTGAAAGCTTTAAATGCTGCATCACTCTTATTTGTTGGTTTGCCTTTTCTTTTCCAATCAAAAAACAATTCCAACAAGAAATCAATAGCACATCCATCAGATAGAACTTTTGATAAACTCGTTTTCCAAGTCTGGAAAATATAGAAATAGTCCGTATCTGAAACTATCTGCAACATCTTACTGAAATCTTCAACTAGATTATCAATACCTTCTGACCAATTAATATCCGGATTTTTATATAATGTTTCATAATCTATTTTTGTAATACTCTTTTTATACACTCCAGATAGTAATTGGAATCCATATGTTGCTTGTTTAGTTAAAGCTTCAACAGAGTCATTTTCGGTAATTGGAAATACAATATCAATATGGTTAATTCTTCTTACAAAGCTGGATGCAACATCCCACCTAACAACAGTGTTTTCATTATCAATCTCAAGTTTTCTATAAAGTTTGTTTACCGTATCAATAAGAACTCCCGAAGGTTCATCGACCGGTTTGCTCCAGCCTGGATTTGCAGATAACACTTCTATGGCTGCTAATTTCGTTCCTCCGTCATTAATCAAATTAAAAATCTTCTGAGCATCTGTCATAGACATGTTTGAAACTTCAATAGTGCTGAGTTTTGCGTTTGATACATGCTCTTCCAAATCACTTAAAAGATCAATAATTTTAACCATTATCTCCCAGAAACCGCTAAGCTTTTCATTTATAAGCGCTTGTTCGTTTTTAGGATTAATATATGTTTTAAGATACTTTATGAAACAGTCTAAATCTGTATAGTCGTCATAATTATCTTCTTTATATCTTTTTAAGAAACGGCGTAATTTAACTCCGTCGATTTTCTTACCTTCAGATGAATAATAATCAGGTTTATTTTCACCAAAATATTCAGACAATTCAAACGGAGCACACAAACCATTGTTGCTTCCCTTTTTATTTGTCCATGCAATTGCGATCATCTCCCGGAAATTTGCAAAGTTATCTATGTTATAGTAGCTTCTTTCAACAGAATCATCTGAGATTTCACTATCTTCTGAATAATATTCATCTGATTCATCATAATCATTATCAGTCCACGAGTCGTTTTCTTCTTCATCTAAGCGTGGTTCTTGTTCAATAAAGCCTTCAACTCGTGCAGCAAATTTGCGAAGAACATCTTCTCTGTTATCATCTTTTGACAGTTTTAATTCCTTAAAAGCCCAATCCATTAAAGCTGTTGGATTATAATATATCTCAGTCGCAGCATCGCGCCTTTGTCTTCCATCAAGCAAATACTTTACTTTAGATTTTTCATGCTCCTTATATAGGATAACAACGCCAATAGGATAGCCGCTGTATATACTCAATGCCAAATCGAACTTTTGCTTGTTTTTCCAAGTCTTTTTTCTCTGAAATCTTGGAAGTTTAATAGTCTTATCATCAATAAATGCGTTTAACGGTTGAAAACTGGGATTGTACATACATGCCTCCTTGTTGCACAAAATGTATGAAATATTTAATATTTTATCACTATTTTTGCTGTGTGACAGTCTCAATGAAATTCAAACACAACACTGATAAACCACATTTATCAGCATCACTTTCCCGGCCACCAGACAGTATATGTACCGTCTTCGTTATTCAGAAGTTTGGCATTTGGCGGTATCAGTTCTTCTGTATCTTCGTCAGAAGATTTAATCCAAATGCATTCTGCATGGTCTATTCTGGTCTCTACCGGGTAATCGAATCGAATTAAAATGTCGTCGCCAAATTCTTCTTCAAAGCCCCAATCATTTAACGCTTTCTTACATCTGTCACAGATGTAAGAAAGACGGGCATCTTCAAACATTCCTCTGTAAAGACCGGTATCAAAAGACTCCCCAATCTTCTTGTACTCATCATCTGTTACTTCTATATCAACATAGAAGTATGTTTCCGCTGCAACTGTTTCCTTCTGGTCCGGTGTCGTAATATCAAACGTTACTGTAACAAGCATTCTCATTACCTCCTAAAGATAAAAATCGATCCCGTCTTAGCTATAACCGACGGGATCACAAATAAACGGTAATGTAACTCCATCGTGCAAGCTTTAGCACCTTGCTTATAGCAGGTTGCTGTATGATCTCAGGGCTTGTCCCTCACATACTCTTTATGGTGTCTTTATTGTAGCATGTCAAAATAATATAGGTGTTCGATTAATGGGACAGGTTTTAGCTGTTATCTGTGGGTTGAATGTAAAACTAAATTAGAGTCTTTCTGAACATTTAATTAGATATTACAGCTAAAGAAAAAGGTTGTTATATGTTCATGCTCTTTCTCCAAAATGCACGGCTTTCACAATTATAAAAACCTCATATCTCTTCCAACCCTAACCCCTTCAAATACTCATACGTACCGTTATAGTACTCCGGAAGTCTGGTCTCATCTTCCCAGAAGCCGTTGGAGGATTTGTGTGGATTGCCTTCAGGAACACAAATAACCATACCGGATCTTGCACGTGTCATAAGAACTCTATAGGCGTTTAGCATGTACTTCATTTGCTCTTGCTTGCTTTCTGTAACAGCTTCGAGTTTGTTCCACTTATCCTTGCCATTGAATCTGTAAAACTGCCATTTGCCTTCTTCATAACGCATATCTGCATCCCAAAGCAGGCAGGTGTATTCCAATTCCAATCCTTGTACTTGGATTTCGGTGGCAGCATCTTCAAGATAGTTAGAAGATCTGGTGTCAGTAATATCTTCCAAGAACCAGTGAACAGCATTCTCGTCGCCACTTTCCAGCACATGAATTCCAAGAGGCTTGTATCTGGCAGCTTCCTTAGTAATCAGCACTCCTGTTCTTTCGTTGCCTCTGGCCTTATCGTGAATCCATCTTTTTGCCTTTTCCATATCTCTGGTAATAACAATCGGATAGTTCTCTTTTATCTCCTGATAAATAAACGCAGCATTTCCATCTATTGCCAATAATGAATGGACAAATGCAGACAATTTTTCTGCTCTGAAAGATCTCAATGAAACACCCAAATGTAATTTCTCGTTGTATGTAACATTCGGATTATTAGCAAGCAGTTCGTTAACTCTGCCTTCAGCATATTCAGGTTCGGTCAATTTAGGTGAGATATAGACTCTCCAGTGAGGGAACAAGTTGTTTAATGAACTGATCCACTCAGAGATACCGGCTTCACCGGTATTGATCTCTTGGCCACCTCCGACGAGACAAACGATCGTTGCCCAATCTTCTCTTTGATCGAGAGACCAAATGAGGAACGAAGCTTCTGACATAGGGAAGTTTGCAACTTTCTTTTTGTTTCCGTATGTACCGCCGCGCTTTAAGTAATTGGCGATTCGATCGTGAGTCCATGAACGCTGAGCTTCATCAAAGATAGCTACATGCTCAACTTCACCATAACCCGTTCCTTCTGTGTGTACAGCTTTATTAGGATCGATTTCAAGGGTACCATTCTCTACCGGAAGCTTGATCTTCTCAAGCATGTTATCACGGTAACGGTGAATAATCTGAATAAACTTGCTGACTTCACGTCTGGAATCTGAAAGCTTCTTTTCTTCTTTTCTTTCTCTGCATTTCTTGTAGTTATCTTGAGCAAGAGCTTCATTTAATACTGCAACCAGAGGTCCATTGCCGGACAGGTAAACGGCACCTTCATCTTCAATTGGCTTATCTGAATCCTGATAAGTCTGTTTAACTGCAACTTCCAAGCCAACCAATGTCTTTCCTGCACCCGGTACACCTGTAACAAAGCAAATACTCTTCTCACCGTTATCTTTGCTTCTGTGAATAACATCCAGAATATAAGCAATCGTATTATCAGTTGTTACTTTGTCCGCTTCGTGTCTGGTTATATCTTTAACTGAGTGGCTCTCGTATAACGTTCTGGCCGCTTCGATGATCGTAGGTGTTGGTACATAAGGGCTGATGATCCAATCTTTATCAACAGGAATCTCATTAGGAAATCTATCTAAGACATCAGCTATAAGATTAGTTATTCCTGCTTCACCGGTCATTAATGGGTTAAGCACTCTGTCGTCATAGATAGAAGATTGTATTACTGACGAAGAGCCAGAATATCTGGTAGCAATTAGGATCGGGACTATTACTTTATCTTCACTGAACTTATGGAAGTTCTTCAAGTCCAAAGCATAATCCAAAACCTGATCTACATCGTTAACTTTAATTTCAGTTTCTCCGACTTTGAATTCAAGACAAAAGATAATGCCGTTCAGCAATAAAACAACATCGATCCTTTTTCCAAGTCGTGGAATATCGTACTCAAAGATTATCCTTGCGTCTGTTTCCCTCCACTGAAAAAGTGCCTTTTGCAAGATATCAATCTCACCTGTCCAGGCATCGCGTGTTGTTGTGAGAGCTTCTCCGTGGTAATTGTCGCAAAGCATGCCAAATACTTCGTTCCTGTTCGCAGCTAAAAACGAATTTAAATCACTGCTATATAAACAACGCGGACTATCTGACATGAAGTATGCTCCGATGATTCATTGTTAAGATCATTATACTCAGTTAAAACCGGCTGAGTATAGAAATTACTCTTCTTCCTCCACTTTCACCTCATAATACGCGTTATTATAGTCATCGTTCTCGAAGTCGTTGATGAATTCAGGGTGGACTACGAATGTCTTGCCGTTTGCAGTGTGGAGACGGGCCTGGCCTTTGAAGAAGAGGCCCTGGCCGCCGTAGAATACCATCTGGTCGGTTACCTGTTTGTAGTCTTCGAGTTTGTCTTCAGGGACGTTGCTGATGCCAATGTCGGGACGGCCGAATTCGGCCATTCCTCTGGTGTGGATCCAGTAAGTGCCGTTATCTTCTTCGCTGAACATTATCAGCACGTGATTCTGGGAATTTATTTCCTTGTCGAAGAATCTAGTTGTCCATATATCAGGTGAATACAAAGTAAATGTCAGGAGATCCAAGACTCCGGCGGCGCCATTCTCGACGAGGGCTTCGATTATACCTATAACATTACGCATGTAATCCAGGGTGCTGTCGTTTTCGATGCTACCTTTGAGCACAATGCATTTATCAGTATCTTTGCATTTTTGGTAGAGGTCACTGTCGGCTTTCATAAGCTGGTTGCCGATCTCACCGCCTAAGATGCTGTCGATATAATCCGAGTGATCGGGTCTTGTTAATGAAGCGATATCAAGGCCTTCAGGGATGCCGTCGACTTTGTGCTTCTCTCTTGATACCTGCAGTTCATCAACTGAGACTCCAAATACCATAAAGAATAAGAAAGGCTTGTATCCGATATCTTCGTAGTATTTTCTTTCCATGAGAATTCTCCCGTATATGCAGTGCTTTCCGTACTGTTAGATTATATCCCTAATGCGATTTATATAGAAAACGCAATCAGTATATTGTAAAATTATGTTTACTATTGGAAAAAGGGGTAACTTAATATGAAGAAAGTGGTTTCAACTGTTTTAACAGTGGTCATGCTGGCGTTGCTGATTCCCGGTATTACTGGATGCACAAAACCTTCTAAGGACTGGTATAAGAGCACTCTCGATGCTTACAGGACGGCGATACAAAACGGCTCGTCGGAGCTAGCGCTTGAGTCGGGCGATTTTGTTTTCGCTGCAGAACTTTTGGATAAGAATAACGAAGTAGGTTATATGCTGGTCGATCTTGACGGAGACAAAACTGACGAGCTCCTGATCGGATTTAACGACGGCTCGAATGTAACCAAGTTCACAGATGTCATTGTGTGGAAAACCAAATCCGGCCCGGATCAGGTGCTCAGCGGAACAAACGGATATTATACATATCTTTGTGCTTCAAATGTCGTTTGCCACGATTCCTGGTACGGCTCAAATACAGAAAGAAAGTTCATGACATGGGACGGCAAGGAATGCATATTTACCTACATTGACGGTGAGGGCAAATATCTGCCTATGAAGTGGGAACTGACATCGTTCTGACGGGTTAAAAACTGAGTTATCAAAGCCTCTCCGGTATATCTCCGGAGAGGCTTTTTCATTTATACTACAGACATCCCGGGATCTGTTGCTTAAGCCACATTCGGGCATTGGATTACTGATTGTCTGCACCCTTTGAAGCAGTGATAATGAAGCCATCAAACAAAAACTAATTCACAACAAAGGAGAACAAGACAATGACAACAATGACTAACTACAGAACACTGGAAATGGAAGAACTCGAGATCGTATCAGGCGGTACAGTTACAGAATTAGACGAACTTATCTCAGCACTCGAAGGAAATGGCGTTTTCGGAGACATCTGCGGAAAGCTCGGCGGACACCTTCCCGGCACAAACAATTTATTAGCTGCACTGATCAAAGAAGTCCTAGAAGACAGCCTCGGAATCAGAGCAAATATCAGCCTCGGCTTCGGAGGAACAGGCCTTGGCTCAGACCCCAACACTTATCTTGATATTAAAACAGGCAAAAGTCTCACGCACGCTGAAGTCATCAACATAATCCGTCGTTACGGTTTCTGAGACATTCACTTAACCAACTCCCCTATAATCCCCATAAAAAAAGGCGCCCGGAATTCTTCGTTTCCTCCGGGCGTCTTTTCAAAGAAGGGTAAAAGCTAAAAGCCAATTGGCAGTGTTAATTCCATACTTCGTATGGTTCATCGGGCAGGTTCACACCGGTGTACGGCCTGTCTTCATAGTATCCGTCCTCATAATAAAGGTCTTCGTCGTAGTAGTATTCACCTTCGTAATATCCGTCTTCCACATTGAAGCCGTCATCGTAATAGGGATCGTAATAACTGTCACCGTAGTATTCCTCATCGCAGTAACTGTCGTCGTACCAGACATCTTCGTAGTCGCAGTTGTTCCAGTAATAAGATTCTGCGCGCTCAGGATAGAGGTCACTGTCAAAGGAGTGATGGCTGTCAGCTATCTCATCGTCCGTGCAAAGAAAATACATGTCCGGATGGTCCTTGAAGACAGTGGCATCACAGTGGTACCACAGGCCGTCGATCTGAACGAGATTCCAATAGTGGGAGTTGGTCTCGACAGGATATCTCTCAACCATAAGGTTGGGGATGCCGGCACAGTCAAGAAGCATTTTCGTGCAGGCAAAAGATACAAAACAATCGCCGCTCTTCCTCGTGAATCCCATATATGCCGCATCTTCGAAAGACTGGGCATCGTAGACCGGCTGATAGTATATGTTCGAGTGAACCCAGTTACAGATCTCCCATGCCGTATCGATCTCATTGTCGCGCCAGAGGGATTCCATTATGCCTTCCGCGATCTCATATGCCGGATCGGATCTGTCGTAAGATGCGACCTCATCGGTCCTCTCGGAAGCCTCTTCGTATGCCTTCTTCTGGGCCTTCTGAACAGAGTCTTCGCGTGTATCCGTACCGATCTCTATATCGATATCAAAATACTCGCTCACGAAATCCGTGCATGCCTCAACGATAGTGTCCTTATACTGGTATGACACGAAGACAACCGCAGCAAGTCCTGTCACAAAGAAGATTACTTTCGCTGCAGTTCTCTTCTTCTTTGCCTTTTTCTTAGTCTTGGGTGATGCAGTCGCTCTGACAGGCTTTGTCCTGACAGGCGTCTCTTTAGCAGATCTTCTCCTGCTTCTCTTCTCTCTTTGAAGCTGTTCGCTTACATACTGTTCCCTGACATTTGTGTTTCTGACAGGTGTGCTGCTTACGACCGGATTAAGCTCTGAATAAGAAAAATCCGTGTAATTGCTGTCGGAACAGTCGTCCCCTGTCAAATACCAACCATTGATACCCATATTTATTTCCCCATAAACTGTTTTGTATGCCGGAATACTTCGTTTCCCGTCCGGCCACGTGTAAAGGTTAGTCTTGCGGTTTTTCAAATAATCTTCGTTTCAGCATCAAAACGACAACAAAAGTTAGTGAAAAGAACGGCATAGAGCTGCCACATCCGGCAAGCTGACCTGCCAAAAGCATATGGAATACCGGCATTTGCAAAAAACACCGGAGAGATAAATGCCTTAACTGTCCACAGTATCTTTCGAAAAGAATCTATCAAGCAATATTAATTTTAAATATATATGTCTCTTGATATAATATAATTGCTTATTTTTAGTTCGAGGGGGTATCTATGAATAAGAAACTTATTGCCATTATCGCGGGATCAGTGGTTGCAGCAGCTGCAATCGTTGTATCGCTCATCGTCTTTTTACCTAAGAATGAAAGTTACCGTCTGCTCAAGCTTTTTGAGTTCAGCGGCGTAGGAACCGTCACCAGAGAGAGCAAGGGTGCCATCACGCCTTATGCCAACATGGTCCTCGAAAACGGCGACACGGTCAAACTTGATACAGGTGTCATGACTATCCAGGCCGATGACGACAAGTTCATCCACTTGGACCAGCACACGACTATCAAGCTCAACGCCACCGGAACAAGTGACAAGAACAAAACTTCGATAGAACTTCTCGAAGGCGGCATCACGAGCGACATCAGGAACAAGCTCTCCGCCGAATCCACATACGAAGTCAATACGCCTAACTCGGCGATGTCTGTACGAGGAACTGTTTTCTATACGACTGTATATGAGATTGACGGCGTTAAGTATACAAAAACATGCTGCTTCGAAGGCGAGGTAGTATCCAGACTTGTCTATAAGAACGGCACATATGCGGTAGAGGAAGTGCCCGTAATAAAGGGTAAGGAAGTCATCATTTACGATGACGGAACAACGAGAGATTATCTTTACGATGAACCGCAGGATATCGACTACTCCACTCTCCCTAGAGAAGTCCTCGAAGAACTGAAGGACATCACCGATATCAACGGCGACAATCTCTCCATCTCCAACGAGGAACTCACAAGACTCCTTGAAGGCCCCTTCTATGTCACATTCACATATAAGGGACAGGAGTTCGGAACTCAGATAGTAAATAACGGCGAGTACGCACAGGTTCCTGCGCTCAGCCCTTCTGACAGCGGCAGCTGGGACTTCGACTTTACAAAGCCGGTTGATCATGACGTTACGGTCAAGTGGAAAGGATAAGCGGGGTGAAGATTATGAAGACCAAGACATTTACTAAAATTTTAAGCGGAATTCTTTGCTCCGCTCTTACCATGCAGATCGGATGGGGAATAAAAACCAAAAGTGTTAATGCTGCAAGCGTAACGAGTACTGAAACTGCAGATGGCGCCATAGTCAATATAACAGGTGGACAGGCATTTGAAGCTTTTGATTTTAAAGCTGATAGCGACGGGGGAATTGTAATTTCCTATACAGATGATGCAGATAACGCTCAAACTTATCTTTTTGAGAAAATATCAGTATTGAACACCTATGAAAGTGTTCAAATGAATATTCAATCTGATATTACGATAGACAACCTTGTAATTACAGATGGAACCTTTGTCGGCATCGATGGTAATTGCTCTTTTACCTGTTCCAAAATTGATTCCAATGGATGGACTCAAATAATTGTAGAACCTGGTTCAACTTTTGATTGCGGCAGTATTGAAAAAGCCGACGGAACCAGATTTATATTAACCAATAATAGTTCTGTTATTATTGATTCAGTCGATTTATCAGTCATTGAATATCCTGCGAGTGATACTTCAACCATTAGCGTGCTCTCTTCTTTTACCAACGGATCAGATGATGTTCCTGGTACAGTCATTGCTGATCGTTATACTAATATCAGTAATAATGGAGGCAAATTCACTCTTCAGGTTGGTGAGGCAACAAAAGAAATATCAGAAACTATTTCCAATAAAAAACCAAATGAGTTATTTGATGATCCATTCAGTTTCGGTACTGTTTCAGATTTGTACTACGGTCAGGACTACGATTTCAGCAGCCTGATCACAGTAGCTGACGGTTACAATGGAACTGTAACTCTTGAATATTCATATAATGGTTCAGATTACAGTACCGATAAACCCACCTATGTTGGAGATTACTATGTCCGTGCAACAGCTACCGATTCAGGATCTTTTTTAGGCAAGACAACCAGTTCACAGCGCTACTCGATTGATTTTGCAACGCCTGATGAACTCGGTTTATCTGCGCCATATGTTTCCGTAAGCGGTGTGGTTAACGGCAAATACATTCCTGCTGGTTTAACCTTGACGGCTCCTGAAGGTCTTTTGTTGGGAAGCACTACTATTTCGGGTGTTGACGGCTTTGCAAACACACTGACTCTCACATCAGATCAGATCATGAATGACTACGGCGAGATCAACGCGGATTTGGGAATTGTTTTCAGAAGCGCATCAGGTGCAATGAAAGATGCAACGACCGATGATATCACTCTCATTACAGCATATCCCGATATAGTGAATTTTATTTTCGATGAATCCGATCCCTACGTTGATGTACAGTTTGTCGACGGACGTGAGACTTCTTTTGAAGAAGGCGAAGACGTCTTGGGTGACGAAGCAGAGATCGTGGTCTTCGATGAAAACCTTCACGAGATCTATGTGAACGGCGAGCTCTACGGAAGCTACAAAGAGGGTCAGTTTAATGAAGACAGCGAGGATTTCGAAGACTATGAAGTAACCCTCACACTTGAGAGCACTCCAGGTGAACTGAAAGATTATGAGATCAAAGCTGTCGATTACTCCGGAAGAGAGACTACACTCTCATTCGCGATGGTTCCGAACATCACTGATACAGATGCTGTTCTTAAAATTCCTGAGACTATTTATGCCGGTGACGATTACGACATCGAGGTAATAACAAAGTCCAAAGGCGACGTTACATATAAGTACACAAATGCCGCTACTGGCACTGCCCTGTCAGGAAAGCCTGTTAATGCGGGTTCATATAAAGTTACGGCAACAGTTGCCGAGACAGATTTTTACAACGAGACATCTGCTACCGCCACATATTCGATCGTAAAGAGAACACCTGAAGTTGAATTGAGCATTCCCTCAGTAATTAAACTCGGTGAGACATATTCGCCCGTAATCACTACCGATTCAGATGCTACGGCTGTTATCGAGTACAAGACAAAGGATGCGGCAGATTCTGCATACAGCACAGTCAAGCCGTCTGCCACCGGTTCATATACCGTAAGAGTCACTCTGCGTGAGACAGACAAATACGAATCAGCTGTTGCTACAGCTGATTTCTCGATCTCGAAAACAGTTCCAACTGCGATCATTGAGATCGGCAATCCCTATGCGGGCACAGATTACAAGCCTTCGGTAAAGACCAACTCGGACAGCGCGGCAGATGCAATTTTCGAATACAAGGCAAAGAATGCTCCGGACTCCGCTTACTCAACAGTTGCCCCGAAAACACCCGGTACATACAACGTAAGAGTAACTCTGCGTGAGACAAACAATTTCGCACAGCACGTTGAATCAACAGAATTCAGCATCGTTTACCTGGAAGCTCCGGCCGTTGCCTATACAATGACCGGAACAAAAGGCAAGAACGATTTCTTCACAAGTGATGTTGAACTTAAGGCACCTGACGGATACAAGATCTCATCTGTTTACGGCAGGAACTACGAGAACAGCATCCCTTACACCGATAAGATGAGTTCCGTATATCTCATGAGAACAAGCGATAACGCACTTACAGGTGCCATCGCTCTCAAGACAAGACCTCAGATCGATGCTGATGCTCCTGCATTCAAAACTACTGCCGGAACAGTTAAGCCGGGCGACGTTCTTTACACTTCATCTTATGTCATCACAGTTGACGATCCGAACCTTCGTACACTTACCGTAAACGGCGAGCCCATCAATCTCAAGGCTGCAGGCGGCAATGTCCTCACGCTTTCACCGGGATTCGGCATAGTGACTTATAAGATCGTTGCCGAAGATGCCGCAGGAAATAAGAACACCGTCGAATTCACTCTTAAGGCGGAATGGCTTGAGAGCAGGATCGTTATTCCTGACGTTGTACTCCCTCTTGAGAGCAACGAGTCATACAACCTTGGCGACGGATATTGGCTCGTAACAAGAAATACTCCGGAAGGTCCCGTAACGGACAACACCGTTTACAGCGGCAACATGCCATTCTATGTTAATGAAGGCGGAGACTATACGTTCACAAGGGTAATCTGATCTTATGCGCAAAAATCTGCAACCCGTACTTGAAGCCCTGGCAGCCGGTGTAATCGTATTCCTGCTGACGATAACGAACCTGTTCAGTCCGCTGGATTATATCGCCCGTGACAGGCTCTATCAGGCACCGAGAGGTATCGAGAGCGATATCAAGATAATCGGTATCGATGCCAAAACGCTTGGTGAATACGGCCGTATCGATACGTGGTCCCGAAGCATATACGCTGATCTCATTAATAAGCTTTGTGTTGACGATAACACGAAGCCAGCGGTTATCGGATTCGATATCCTTTTCTCTAGCGGGATTACCGGCAATGACGGTGATCAGCTTTTTGCAGATGCGGCATCAAGACACGGCAATGTCGTTGTCGTAAATCAGCTTAGCTACAGCAAGAAATGGGAGACCGACAAAAACGGCGTCCTCTATTACCCTGTCAACGGCGTCGATAATCCTTATGCAGAACTTTTAGATGCTGCATCCGTAGGTTATTGCAACGTCTCACAGGACTCTGATGGTACGGTCAGGAGAATAATTCCCGCTGAGGTTTTCGAAGGCACCGAATATCATTCTTTCGCGACCGTAATGTATGAAAGATACTGCGCAGAGATGGGGATCACTCCCAACAATATCCCGACAGACATAACCGGCAGGACCATGATCAACTACTCAGGCAAACCCGGCGATTACGAATACATCTCTATGTCTGATGTGCTGAACGGCAACATTGATCCGCGTATCTTTGATGACAGCATTGTTTTCGTAGGCGCATACGATCCGGAAATGATGGACGACTTCAATGTCCCCAATGGCGGAAGCAGCCAGATGTATGGTGTCGAGATCCATGCAAACATCTTCCAGTCCTATCTTCAGGGAAGATTTGCGCTCAACGGCAACGCCTATCTCCTGGGCCTCATAACCGGCGTCATCGCAATGCTCCTGCATTTCCTTTTCCGTAAGCTCAAGACCTGGCAGTCCGTTATCCTCCTCGTCGCTTCTATCAGCGCAGAGGTCGCACTCCTCGTATGGATCAACAACAACGGATATTCGCACAGCATAATATACTTCCCAATCGTGCTCATTCTGTCATTCATTTATTCGCTCAGCATCAATTACCTGCTCGAAAAACGCAAGAAGGACAAGGTATTAAATGCCTTCCGCAAATACGTTGCTCCGCAGATCGTCGAAGAGATCGCCAAAAAAGGTGATTTCGAGATCAAGGTCGGCGGCGAAAACAGAGACATCGCAGTACTCTTCGTTGATATCAGAGGCTTCACCACAATGTCAGAAGCTTTGGAACCAGAACAGGTCGTTGAGATCTTAAATGAGTACTTAACTCTCACCACAAAATCCATTTTCGACAACAGCGGAACACTCGACAAATTCGTCGGCGATGCGACCATGGCCGTATTCAACTCACCTTTCTATCTCGAAGACTATGAGTACAAGGCAGTATGCGCAGCTATGGATATCGTTAAGGGCGGCGAAGCAATAGAAGAGAAGTTCCAGAAGAGATTTGGCAGAAGTGTCGGCTTCGGTGTAGGCGTTAACTGCGGTCCTGCAGTCATAGGAAACGTAGGCTGCGATTTCAGAATGGACTTTACCGCCATCGGCGACACAGTCAACACTGCTGCCCGTCTTGAAGCCAACGCAAAGAAAGGTCAGGTCCTCATAAGCGACGTGCTCTACAAACGACTCAAGGACCGCCTCGAAGTCAAAGAAGTCGGCGAGATTCCCCTCAAAGGTAAGACCAAAGGTGTCTTCGTCTATGAAGTCACAAAGGTAATCGGTCACGGCACTGTACAATCGATAAGAGAAAGCAAATAATCATAATGGTTCCGAAGAAAAAACGACATTCTGAACCATCCTTTACAACAGCATACACACGTCCTTCCCTCTACTGCGCTCTTCTTCTCTTAGCTAGACAATAAGGATCGTAAACTGGTTTTATTACTATCTTATGTAGAAACGTAAACAAGGATGCATAGATAAGATCATGTTCTTTACAGATCACATTAATATCAGAATCAGCTTTTACTAAACTTGGCAATATTTGTAAAAAATATTCCTTGATTCAGACGACACTATCCTTAAGTATATCAAATGCTTTCTTGGCTACCTGCTTAACATTAGGATCAGGATCCTGAAATGCCAGTTTCTTCACATACTCCTCACAGTTTTTGGCATGTATGGCAGCTGCAGCTTCTGCGGCTGAAGCTCTTACCATTGGAGACTTATCACGTAAAAGCTCTATCAAAGCCATGCCGGAATCGTACGTGGGAATCAAGCCCAGTGCCATCGCAACCGTCATTCTTACATCATCATTTGGGTTGTTTATGTGTTTTATTACTGCTCCAAGTTTCTGCTTAGAGCCGAGCTTCATGATCTTTTCTTCCAAAGCGTCAGAAAATGCCATTGTCTAATGACTTCCCTTCTAACTATCATCCATTTGTATTATAGGACGCTCAAAAACCATTACAAACAAAGAAATCTGATATTTTTCAATTCTTGCTCTAAATGATTAAAAAGCCTGAGAAAGATACTTATCTTTATATTCGTCAAACATTCTTCTGAAGTTTTCATTATCTTCAGACCTGACATTCTTAGTATATTCGTGCGGGTCAAAAAAATCATTGTCAGCTTCCAGGACAGCAACCGCTATGGGTGTAAAAGTCTCGCTTCTTAGAACATATCCCGGGGATAATATCCCGTACTGACGTAAATATGCTACACGCTTCCGTGCAAGCTACTCCCTAATACCAGGTAAAATTAACATATGGATTAAATATAGTCAATTTGTTTTTTGCAAGCTCAATAAAATAGTGATTAGCCGTGAAGTTCCCTGTAAATGTCAAGAACATCCCCCAAACCGGCATTGATTATCGTATCGCTTGAAGGCGTATTAGCCGGCGGAGTGCTGTCCTTATCAGAAGCGACTATTGATATATGCGTTATGAGATTAGGATTATCTTTATCGTAGCCGGCACATAGAACAATAGAGTTATGGTTCAGATACATTTCAATAAAGACATATACGGTATCTCCGGATTCTTTTGTCCATTTCAGATAATTGGCACCAGGATGACATGAGAGAAGCCACTCCAGAGCAAGAAGTTCTTCTTCATCATGATCTTCGTAACACTCATCTGAGAGACATTCTCTTACATATTTAACTTCATCATGGAACCTGATATCATTAGCTCTGACGAAAGCTGTTCCCTTTACCATATAGTTCTTAAGTCCCGGATTATATACACCGGCGGTCTTATAAAAATTTTCGGTTATATTCATAACGGCGAGAGAATATAATCCTTCACAAGCCCTCTCATCAACTTTGCGTGGGACATCCTCCCAGAAAAGTCTCATCTTGCCCTGGGAAGTCTCTATGTCACAATAGCAGGATAGATAAAACCAACCCTGATCGCCGCCCTGACCATAAGCACTGCAATTGATCGCTCCAACGGCCTTGATATCATCGTAATTCTTCAAAAGGTAATCGAGGTCGCTATCCAGCGTCTCGGCTCTTTCGATAGCTACTTCCGAGAACAAATTCTTAAGACCGTTTTTGTCATCGGTATTGATGCACGAAATGACGTTATCCATCATCTCTTCAGAACGTTCCATCTGAGATACCTCACCCGCATAACTATTCTCATGCGTTTCTTCGAATATTGATGAGGCATCAGCTATGAATCTGCTGCACCCTGATAAAGAAGTTACGAGTACTGCTATGAGAAGAACACTCGCGATTGTTTTTGTGTATTTCATTATTCCCGCTCCTTCTTCCTGTCTGATTATTACAGATTGCTGATGATTTATCGATCCTATTCCCCATAAATGAATTATATCAAAGCAGCATGTCTTATACCCACCTGATCCTGGCCGAGGTGATTTCCTGACTGTCACGAAGGACATGGAACTGGTCTCCGTCTTCATAAGACTCTTTCATGATACTGAGCACCTCACCTTCAAAAGACTGGCTGGCATAATGGATCTCAAGCTGGGCAGGCTCGTGCGTTTTAAAGTGATCGACAGGATAAGTATTAAGCATGAACCTCACATACTCGATGTTGTTTGTATGGTAGCAGTAGTCAAGGCTGGTGGAACGAACAGTGACCGACTCCGCTATAGCGCCTAATGTTTTGGGGAAGCGCGCGAAATCAAGACCTTCAGTCTGCACGGGATTTTCCATTGAAGGATCGAATCCTACAGTCTCAGCCTTGCGGATCTTTCCTGTCTCAAGGTCGATAGCGGCCAGCTCGGTCCTTGCTTTCAGAAGCAGTTCGCCTGTTTTGGACTCAACGATCGTATCAATATTAAGCTTTACGGCGGAATGATTTGATATATAGCATTTTACTGTGAATTCCTCACGCCATTTCGGGCGTCTCATAAAACAGATATTGTTCTTGGCGATCAGCCACATAGCTTTGTATCTTTCCATCGCCACGATCCCGTCAATGCCGAGATCGCCCATTAATTCGGTTACCGCATTCTCGACGATCTCATCTGCGGCAAGTACTGACAGCTTAAGTTTACCGTCGCACATACTTCCTGTTACATACGAATCCTTCGTATATATCTCCATATCTATATTCACTTCCTTTTATGTATTTTAAAATCCTCGCTAACCGGCATTTCTGCCTGTCTGTTAGCCTTGTGCAACCAATATAGAATAGCACTTTATGTCCTTTTCTTCACAACCAAAACTATAAATCTAATAACACGAGGGTATTAGCCGGGACAGCAATCTGATGTCTCTCCCAAAAGATTATTTAAGGGCTGACTATTTTTCCAGAGCCAGCCCTTTTGCAGTGTTTATAGTATTTATTACATGAATCAAAGATTAGCCTCGATTGTCTTTTCGATCAACTGATCGGTACAGCGTTCTTTTTTGCGTGAGATCAGGAAGAAACGAATCATAAGTATGATCAGCACGACATCGAGTACTGCCAACGATAATCCGATGAAGGCAAGATTATCATTTGTTTTGAGCAATTCCTCACTGAGCGAGAAGTCGTAGAGACCGTGAATGAAGAAAGGAAGGCCGAATGCTACGATGCCGTATATTTTTTTACCGGTCTCGATATGTTTGCCATAGAACCAACCCATTATAAATCCGTAACCGACATGTCCCATTGTTAATCCTCTGATCAGCATGATAGAAGGAGTGGCACCTATCGCATAAGGAATATCTTCAACAAGGCCGAAGACGGTTCCGATGATTACCATAAAAGCCGTAATATCCGCCAATGAATAGTTGCTTATATTCTTCCTGAGAAGATGGCGGAACATAATGTATTTGACAAGTTCTTCCGAAAAAGCCAACACGATGAAAGTGTATATAGCTTTGGAAACTAAAACGTTCATGTCCGGAAAGATAAAGCTTATCAAAAGATTCCTTGCAAAATGGAACATTGCCGAGACAACCAGTATAGGCATCACGCAGATAGCACCGCGTATGATTGCCGATTTACAGCTTTGAAGATAAAGTGTATTGTGCTTTTTACGGTTCCTGAGCCAGATAACTATCAGCACAGAAGGTACAATACTTAGGATAAAGAAAAACAAATTGATCAGCATAACTCCACCTCTTTTTAATCCCGTTTTTTGATTGGTGGCTTCATTATTACAAGAGCACGGAAAGATAGCTATCATTAATGATTATCTGATCTGATGCATAAACAACACCTTACTGCAGTTATGTTGCCAATATAGCAATGGGAACTAGATTCTTTGTTTTTTTCGAGCTTTTTTTACAAGATACATCTCTGCATCTGCCTGTTGGATGAACTCAATCAGTGTATCAGACTTGTCCGGGATCGCATTTATAAAGCCGACACTTGCCGAAAGCTCATATGGCTTATTCATCTCTTGGTTTTTCCTTTCGAGTTCAGCATCAAATCTTTTCTTGAATATATCAGCAAAATTTTCCCCACGGCCTATGATTACGAATTCGTCTCCGCCAATTCTTCCGCATACATCCATAGAGCCGCATGACAATTCAATAGTCTCTGACACGGATTTGATCGTAAAGTCACCCTCAGAGTGACCATAAGTGTCATTAATTATCTTGAGACCGTCAACATCGATAAAAATAACAGAAAGTGTCGCTTGAGCCTGAATACATTCTTCAAATATATATCCGGCATTGATATTAAATCCGTTTCTGTTATAGATTCCACACAGAGGGTCAAGCACATTCAGTTTGGATAT
>Ga0326512_10000108_pt1 | contig 66835 bp, 106 predicted proteins | sample 1_2617_0518_D_FD_203652 | JGI IMG/M metagenome (GOLD analysis project Ga0326512, IMG submission 203652) | Bovine rumen microbial communities from UC Davis, California, United States - 1_2617_0518 | ecosystem: Host-associated > Mammals > Digestive system > Stomach > Rumen | place: USA...
GACTGAACAAGTACCATTAAGCGTGATAGTTCCATCGTCTGCCGTTGTGTATGTAACCCCGCTCAGGATTCCATTTCCAAGTGCCGGAAATAGATTTACTCCACCACCACCAACCCACGGATTATCATACCCATGCAAATCCTGCTGTGGCTCAATGCTGATTTCAAGCGATGGCATCGGGTTCGCTGTGCCATCGTTAAATGAGGCGATATCCGTTGGAGTGTTGGCGATAGATTTCTTTTTGAATCCATCAACGGCAACTGTCACGCTCGAATATCCGTCTGCATTGTCAGCGCTTGCGGAATATGTGCCGTTTGCGGTGATTGACTTTGTGATAAGTGTCGGCTTGGGAACTTCAACAATTACAGGCGAGTAGGCTTTGCCCTGCTCACTATATGTACCGTTTTCGGTTACATTTAACTGCTCAATATCAACAGAAGGTGAGCTTCCACCTGCTAACTTTTTAGCAAGTATGATTTCTTCAATCTTCATAACTTACCTCCTACTCAATCCAATTCCATGTACCATCAGATTTTCTCAGTGCTATGTCACCGCTTGCTGTCATAATCCAACTGTTAAATCCTATTGTATATCCATCTGGTAAACCTACAATCTCTGCTGATGTTGTAACTTCTGACTTTGTATCTGCCTTTAATCCTACATCTGCCTCTTTTGTTACAGAGTTGAGTGCCTGTACCTGTACTACTTTAATCATCTTAATTCTCCTTCCTTACTTCTTATATGTCTTTGCTTTCTCTAATGTATTTCTGCCCCATGAGCCATCTACAGTTATTCCTACTGCTTTCTGGAACTTCTTAACAGCTTTTTCAGTATCTTGTCCATACTTTCCGCTGATTGAAAGTTTTGTCCCTACTGCCCAATTAAGGAATAGCTGTATCTGCTTAATCTGTGGCTGATATTCCGTCTCTGCCTTATATCCATCGCCTAAGAGGTAGTAACCTCTCGGTGGCATTTTCTCGATATATCCTTCAAACATCTCAATTCCTCCCATTATCTCTTTAACTCGTTTTCTTGCATCCGTCATATTCTTTCCAAGTATCTTTGGAAACCAATGATTAATATCTGCATGGTCACTCGCTCTATTAAGCTTTGCCGCATCATTATGACAAGTAATAACAGGAACAGAAACTCCACCGCAATCTGCATACCCATCAACATTCAGCTTAAACAATCTACAAAGATATGCTGTAAGCTGACAAGCCTCCTCAAATACTCTCTCTGCATAATTCCTATCGTTTAAGCTATCCTCACATATCTCAAATTGAATCCATCCGCTGTTGCACGTAATAGGTAAATCTTCATCTCCGCAACCCCAAGGACGAAAATCCCAAGGCATTGTCTGAACAGTTCCAATGCTTCCGTCATCAAACTTTCCTATCCAAGCATTAAGTCCTGCATTAACTTGCTGATGATTCCAGTCATTACCATTTGTATTCTTGCCTATCTTTTTAATATCTGCATCATAGTTAGGAGACCCATACGTAGGCTGAACATATCTCTCTAGCCAAGGGTTATCTGCTCCTGTGCTGTGCCACATGATTCCTTTTACCGTCATTTGGCTAGTGTTCTTATAGCACTTACTATTAGTCTGCATACATATATATGGTACAAAACTCATTTCTGAAAATCTCCTTTCTTAAAAAATGTGAATGAGTAGAGGCTTTATAAAAATGAAGTTACAGTGGGTGATTACTCATATGGGAAAACTCCTACTCACTCACAGCTACCCCTATTGGATTCGAACCAATAAATATGAGGGCCAAAACCTCATGCCTTACCATTTGGCAAAGGGGCAAAGAAAATGTGTCTATCAATATAACAATTATACTACATAATTTGGAATATAGCAATAAAATGCGGAACGATAATAAGAAAATTACTTGGAAAAAAATTTGACTTGCGACCCTCACAATATAGGAAATAGACATTGTAAAAAATCTGTGAATTAAGATGTGACTTGCGACCCTCACAATAAGAGAAAATCGTAGTGTAAAAAAATCGAAGCTAACAATCTGTAAAATTAAAATTTGAGTTGTGGAGAGCTGAATCCGCTCGACATCCAAAAAAAGTGCTATGCTATATTTTACTATAGCATAGCACTCAGGACAACGGATTTGATTATCCAATTGCCTCATTTAACAGCTTGGTGGCTGTTTGCCAGTCAACACGGGCGGCACAGTCTCCAAAAGCTCCATGACTGCCAAGTTCGCTTTTACCTGGGATGCAAATAACAACATCGTTTTTGTTAGCACGTGCCTTGAAAAATACTTTTCCGTCACGCTTGAGGTAAACACGTTCCTTTTTAAGCTCCCAATCAATTGTAAGTTTGTGCAGGACTTCCGACTTGGAAGCTACGATGGCTCCTGCCCAATCGATTATGAGTTGTACTGCTGTGGTTGTCTCTGCCGGAGCGTTTATATCAGTGTAAAGCTTATTCATATTAACAGCGTTTACAAGCTCCTCATGTGATATACTACGTGCTACAACATTTTCCAGATTAACTCTTTTTGCGTCTTTTTTCATAATGGTTTCCTCCTAGATTTGAAATGATTATAAATTGTTTACTGTAATAGTGAAGGCAGTGTCCTTGAGTAATTCAAGATAATATGCCTTGGATACGTACCCTGCATAAATGATGTATTGGGTCATACGGTCTCTAATGGTGATGTCCATATATGATTTCCTCCTATGATAGAATTGCCTCCCGTGCGGTCGCTGGTTGTTTTAAGCTGTGCAACGTGTTCCCAAGGTTCTTGTCTCAGGCATGTCCACTTATTTCATAAATCCGGATGCTATGCTATGCAAGTGTTCCCCGGCAAGTGTGGAGCAAGGAGCGTTCTCACGACAGCGGCAGCGGTCGTCAGGTAGCGCACGTGGATGCGATTCAATTGTCAATGTTCATGCTCTAATGGTACTACAGGATTAATACCGTGTCAATATAAAATTTAAAAATATTTTTAGATTTTTTATGTTTACATAATATATGAAAATATTGCACCATTTGCGTTTTAAGCGTGTTTTAATGTTAATATGTACTAAACTACTATAAAAGCATAAAAAGCGCTTAAAACGTGCTACAGTGCGTTATATCGCTATATACTGCATGGTTATGTTATAATTGACAGCATAACAACACCACAACTATAATCACAGCATGACAGCATGACAGCTTGACAATTTGCATCTAATCGGCTGTCCGTTAAATTGTAAACAATTAAATTGTATGTATCCACAGGAGTAATATATGAACATATGAACACATGAGGGATCCCTCATATGTGCTTTACTGCTTTACTTGGATAAAGTATATATGCACAGATGTTCATATGTGCGGGTGTGCATACGTGCTTTCTCACTTTAACGTAGTAAAGTATAGGAACGGAGAGATTTTTCACTCTCCATTTTTATTTTAATCAGATAGAAAACTACATAGTTCATATAGCAAAACTTTTCCTCTTTCCAAAAAATAAATGGCAGCGGGTGTCTGAATAATGTCTCGCTGCCTGCTTTTTATCTAAATATCCGTGTTTTTTGTGCATATTGACGAAAACAGTTGTATTTCCCTTAGGCCAAAAAGTTATCCGACTATACAAATTGCATAATAAAATTACTGATTATTTCTGCTCCAATCTATAGAAATCTGTATATTTGGGTTATTTTCCTTGCCTTCAAGCTTGTTTTGTAGGTCTATAGTACGCTTTGCCAACTCTACTGCGGCTCGTGTTCTCTCTGATAATGGAGCATCTAATCCGAACTGGTCTTTTATGTTTCCACGCATGACTTCCGATAGGAAAAACATGACTTCCCCAGCACGCGCGGACCCTTCCAAACGACGTATTTCCAAGCGTTTTGCGAGTTCCCTTTGAATCTTTGGAAGTAGCTGGATTTGCTTTGCTTGCATGGATAAAAAATTATTTATTGCAGATTGTTTTTTCTTTCCTTCTGGCATATTCTGTATTTTATCTGGTAATGTATATTTAAATCCTGCATCTTTATATGCCTGTGTTAGATTAGCATTATCTATATAGGAATCTATGAATATACTTTGTTTTTTAGTTATTTGATTATCTTCTATTTTGGATAATTCCTTCATTTTTTCCGCCTCACTTTTTATTTTTATTTCACTATTCCGCCCTCGGTTTTGAGGTTTTATTAGTGCTGATTTTTATATATTCCTATGTTTTATTTTATATACTTTTTATATCATACTTATTCCATTTTTTCAAGTTATTTGTATTACTACACAAAAAAATAGGACAGATAGACTTTTTTATCTATCCGCCCTATGTTTTCAGATTTTATTTCAGCTTTTCTAATTCCTTATTTATAGTATCCAAATCTGTCTCTAATATAGTTATCTGCCAAGGCATCCACTTTTCTGGATGTGCTAACTTCTCCTCTATTTCCTTTTTCTTTTCTAATAAATATTCCATATCTTATTACCTCCATTCTATATGCTTTTCACCTGAAACTATTCCGTCACAATAAATTCCTCCATTGCGTGATGCTCTGTCCATCAGCTTGAGGAATAAAGTCATTAAATCCTTAAACTCTGCATCCTCACAATAATATTCCAAATCCTCATCAGTTTCAGAACCATTAATATCTCCATCAGCTACTCCAAATGTTGCCCACATATCCCAAAAATAATCCTCACAATTAACACTCCTTGCGATTGTCTCCATCGCTCTTATCATTTTCGTTCTTTCCTTAATATTCATATTACATTTCCTCCTTCTTTACAAATCCTAATAAAACATATATACACTCAGTCTCACCAATTACAGTGTAACTATTATAAACCTGTGGAAAATCATCATCCTCATATATCATTATCCCATACATCTTATTGGGATTGAATATCGACTCCTCTGTAAACAGTGGCCAGTAAACTGTTTTCCTGTTCATATTATCATATAAACTCTTTATCTCTCTTGCGGTACCGATATAATAGGTTGCCGCTGGTGCTTCCAATCTTGTCATACTATCTTACCTCCTTACTAAAACCACATATTCTTAAAGCGGTTGTATATAACCACATCTGAATCTTTATCCGAATTCTTTAAAGCTATGATGTTATCAAGGTCTACAGGATACAGCTTATCAACCTTAAGTAACTCACCGTTACCATTAAGTTCCTGTCCGAGCAATCCTTCACTCTTCTCAGTAATACCGCCAAGTTCACACTCCAGGATAAACTTGCTAACGAAGGCATCACAGCCATCATACCATACTACGTTACACATCCACCATTTCATATCACTTACCTCCCTATACTTCCTTAATTAATCCCATCTTTATCATATCGGCTTTCCAGCACTCAAAGTCTGGATAGTCCTCTTTATTGATGCTTTTAACGTAAACACACATTAAACCTAAAATACTAACAACTTTTCTTCCTTCTACCTCACATTCAATTTCCCACATACTCATATTAGATTTCCTCCCTTACGTGAACTTCAAAATATGGGTCATATGATCCAACTTCTCTGTCAGCTTCATTTCCGTACCAGAGACTTCTGGCAAACTCATTGGCTTCCACAATATCATCAAATCTACCCCAAGGCTCAAACTTTCCGCCTGTTTCTTCGCCTCTCACATAAACTCTCCAACTCATATCTTTTTCCTCCTTAATTTAAAATATCTTCCAAAACTTTTCTTATATCCGCTTCATCAAACTCCCAGTTGAAATATTCCGCTGATATCCTTTCAGCTTCTACCCATGCATCTATTAAGTCTACCTTAAACCTTTTTGCGACACGTTCTATAATTGCCTGATACTTATTATCGCTTATTCCTCTTCCCTTATTTAATTCATCTGTAATCTGAAATTTGAGTTCCTTAATCATGCTATTCATATTCTTTCCTCCTCTCTACGCTACCTTACATCTTGTGAGGACTGTCTGCTTCTGTCCATTATACTCGTTATGGTCTTTGATAGTTCCTGTGAGTGTGAAGGATTCCTCTTTGTTATCTATGCAATCGAGATATTTTGAGGTCTTCCATGTGAAGATATGTCCTTCTGTATCTTTGAATATATAGAGGATTGTAACTCCACCATAATATCCGAAATTGTTATCCCATGCGGCGTGATTTACATATGTAAGGTCTACAGTAATCTTATCTCCAACTTCACCGTAATATCCTGCATCTACTTTATCCTTATTCTCCTCACGCTTCTTCCTGTCCTTAAGGTCGTTGCATTTTTCGGAATTGTATTCATATCCTTCCCATATGTTCTCATCAGCAACCTCGTCTATTGATACCTCAATAAACTCAAATCCATCAACTGGATTTGCGATATGCCAATATATCCAATTATCGAACTTTCCGCCGACTTCCTTAATCTGTTCCTTTATATCATATGTATTTCCAAGAAATACATAGGTCTTACCTTCTGCATTAAATCCGTTCTTTTTCAACCACTCTGTCTTAAGCTGTGGAACCTTTGTAAGCTGTTCCTGATATTTCTTCTCTGCTCTTTTCTGGCGCTGTTCTGCCAACTTCTCTGCATACTCTGGAGTATATTCCTTATATATCTCAGGCTTCGGGTCTAACCCTGAACCACCGCATCTATAGCAGGTATATCCTGTATATCTCCAAGATTCTGAACCACCCTGACCACCACATTTACGACAAGTTGGGATTTCCCAATATTTAGTTCCATTCTTATCAACCTTTATAAACTTCTTTTCCATATGATTTTCCTCCTTAGATTGATGATATAGCATAAAATATGCTTTTCAAGTGTCAAGTATAGTATATTACAGGAAAAGTCATACGTCAATAAAAAATTGATAAATATTTTTAAATTATTATAATTCATTTTAACGCGTTTTAAGACAATTTTATTATTATATGTATATTTATACTACTTTTATATAAAAACGTCTTAAAACGTACTACAGCACATTATAAAAGCACGTTAAAATATAAACGTGCTTTTATAATCAAATATTATCTATTAATCGGTAAAAACAAGGCGATTACCTCATCATCTTGCCACATTATGACCGGAGACTTTTTATCCGGTATTGCACTAAATGTTATATTATCAGGTACTCCGTACTTTGTAATAGGCTTATTATAAAATTCCGAAAAGAATTTACAATCTATACTAATACGTTGACCATCTTCTGCTCCATCAGGATAAAAATTAACAACTTCTTTTCCGCCAGATAATGTCTCTGTACTGCCCATAACATAATCAATTAACCTCGGAGCTTCCGCTGTAGTCTGAATCAGGCGTTCCAGGTTTACATCTGTCCGGATACTTCCGATATTTTTTATAGATAAAATATCCTCTATATCTGTTTTTGGTACTCTGATGATATAAACAGTCCTAACTGCAATATATACATAATCTGGGTCACTGTCATAATCAAACATAAAATCCGAAGGAGTATAATGATATCCTTTTGTCCTAAATCTATAAAGGGCATTGTTTAACTTCTTTACACTTATTTCCATAATAATTACCTCCAATCTTGGCATTTATCGTTTATATCTTCCATAGGCTCATCATGCTTTGTACAACATGGATAACCATACTCTTCATAATAATATATACAGTTGACACAACAAGGATTTGCGTGACGTTCTGTTTCTTCCTTCTGACATATCTCATAATATTTCTCCAAACTCATCATTTCCTCTAAACTCATCGTCATATTATCCTCCCTCCCCGTCAAGCCGTTAGGTCAGCTATAATCAAAATTCCTCTATTCTATATATACGGTCTGGATATTTCCTCTTTTCTATATCTGTATATATACCTGCATACTCATAGTCCTCAAATACCTTCTCATATGTCCACTGTAATGAAAAGGGTAAGTTGTTAGGTCGTTTAAGTTTCCATCCAACCACATAGACTGTATCCGATTTTTTCTTCTTTGCCATATCAGCACCTCATACACTCATCTAATGGGATGCGATACCCATGATATTTGAAATATGGTCCATATGTAGTATAATACACCTTACACCTGTGTACTGAATTTCCTGACGCTACAAATATAATATAGTCATCTATACCATATTCAATCTTTTTAATTTCAAATCCTGCAAGCCCGAAGCTGACTGCTACTGTTGGCATATCCATAACTTCTTCTTTTTCCTGTTTTGTCATAATCTTAATCCTCCTTCTTTACTATCTGAATTTCATATCCTTTCTCCTGCATCAGCTTCCAAGTATGCTGAATCATATGGATATCTCCCTGTTCAATATACTCGGTGAGAATATACTTAATAAAATCCTCACACAGAGTTGACTTAAATTCCATATAAACCCATCTCCTCTCTATACATTATCCAGACTGTTCTATAAATCAATCTGAATGCCTGACCGAGGGCTCTTGCCTGTGTATCGAGCCATTCCTCTCTGCTGTTAGGTCTGCGCTCTCCGTACTTGGTCTTTTTCAATTCAGACGGAGTGCAAAGGCGCTGTGCTATAGCGGAATCATATATCTCGGCACATCCTCTCCAACTATATTCGTTCCAGTTATCTGCTCCGTTGAGACAGATTGCCTTGAGTTCCTCAAATATCTTCTTGTTATCCTGAATAACGATAACCTCATCTAACGTATCCAGAATATCAAGAGCATATTCAGATACACCCTTTTTCCAAGCACTTCTTGCCTTTGTGTTCATAACTCTTTCCATTACCTCTGCTACTCTAACTTCCATATCTACACCTCCTCATCATATGGGATAATACCCACATCAAATAAACCCATACTTGAATCCCATCCAAGTGCTACGTTGTCCAAATACTCACACGCCTCATCATATGTTGGGAATACCATTGTAATCATTCCGTGTTCTAATACTGCATACATATTCATTTCCTCCTTTGATTTTGCTTGGCTTACCATCATCAGATAACAAGTTGCCATCTTGCTATGACCCTCCGAAGAGGGTTTCGACTTATCTGCTTCCATCCACAATGTATGTATTGGATGCAGTCTCAATTCGGGTCATCAGTTCTCCAGTTTCAGAGTCATCATACTCCCAAGCTACTGAAAACTGGAAGCTATTATGAGATATGATACGGAAGTTTCTTCCGTTGGTCTCATAACACCAACGCTTGCAATCTTCCATTGCTCTCATCTTTGCTGATGAAATATTTCCATATACGTGATACAGTTCTGTACCTTCATTATGTCTTGCCCTTGCAAGTAACTCCTGACCTCTTTTTGTTGTTCCCTTAATTATCATATTGATTTCCTCCTTGAGATTTGATTTTTTAATTCCTCTATCGTAGCACGCTGATTTTTCAGCCTCGGCTGTTCAGCTAACCGATAGCACTTAAAACGCTTTTTTAAGTTATCTTAATATTACTACTGAAATTATCATATGTCAATAAAAAAATTAAAAATATTTTTATGCTTTTTTTTTACATTATAATAAGAAGAAACACGTTTTTTTTCCTAATATTCTATAAAAATATAAATAAATCTTTTTTACATTATAATAAGAAGAAACACGTTTTTTTCCTAATATTCTATAAAATTAATTCCAAATCATTTACTTTTTAACTGTTCCAATTCCTTAATTGGTTTTTATTCATCCTCAGATATACAGTCTCTTTTCTCCAATTCCTGATTTTTGACTTATCCAATCCAACCGAGCCTCCACATATCAAACAAGTGTTCGAGTAGTCAAAAAACGATTTCAAAAATATTTTTTCAATCCTTTCCGAAGAATATCAGATTATAAAAACTACATAGTTCATACAGTGGAATTTTTCGATGCAAAAAAAAAGAAGTACCTGCTGATACAGGTACTTCTCAAAGCGAGTATTAAAATTTTAATCAGGTCTTAACATATTCCACATCTTATTATCTGTAGGAAGTGGAATATCATTCAGTTTAAACCAATAATCTCTTAAAAATAATACTATTTGTATTTGGGAGTATGCGCTGAATAACTCTACATTATGTGTTCTTTTTGGATTATCTTCATCCGGCACAGCTTTCTTTATAGTGTACTTTGTTATAGGACAATGTTTCTGCTCACTATAAAACTGGGATGTATTATAAGTTATTCTTTCGCCTTTTGAGTTTATTGCCATTTGCAGTTTATGTATCATAGTTGAATTGCTATTCACAGCTATCTCCTCCTACGTCTTGCGCCACCTCTACTTCTCGTTGCTCTGCGTATTCTGGTCACTCTCTGGTATGCTCTTGCCATTGTAATCACCTACATTCTGATTAATGTTACTATTGTCAATATCTTCCACACCTTGTTCGATAACAGTTTCATCTACAGGTAATGTTATGTACCATAAAAACCCAGCTATAGTACCTATTTCTAACCCTACCATCACACAAAACGCTATGAACCACCTCTTTGCACTTTGCTTTATCTCTCTTAATAACTCGGTTGCGAATCGCTCATTATCCATAGAAATACTCCTTTCTTGAATTATAACACGTTAATTAGGTATTGTAAATAACGCATCTTTTTCAGTCTCAGTATGTTTTATCTTTTCCCAACAGACTTTTCCATACCCACGTATTTGATATTCCGGGTTCTTTAATTTTCTCCCACATCTGAGGCATTTTGTATAATTAGTTTTTCCTTTCTCACTTTCCATCTTTCGCTATTCTCCCAATTATTTCTAAATTCATCATTTGCCATTGACTTTATCTTCTCTTCTGAAAAATACCATTCACCACAGTTTTTACATTCCATTTTCCGATATATCTCTGGCTTACTCTGATAATTTGGTCGAGTATCTAATACGGTAAGTCTGTGTTTACATCGTGGACAAATCATCTTAATCACCTTCTTTCACAATATGTTAGAAACTACATACTCCACTGCTATGGATTCTTCTATCTCTCCAGTTTTGATCCTACGTTCCGTTGACTGTATCAGCTTCATAATGTATATCAGATTGTTTATGCTATATACTCCACAGCACTCTTTAGCGTTCTTAATCTGCCAATACTGTAATCCGGTTGTCTTTTCTATGTCTTTACTTTCACAAGTCTGCACCTGTAATACTTGTTTAGCATTATTGAATAACACGGATAGAATAGCAAGATTAGATTCTCCTACTGCTTTACATTCCTCTAACAAGCTGTATGCAAGTCTGGCATGATTCTGCAACACTGCTTTTACAAAATCAAATATTGCATCTTTAGGTGGCTGATGTATTGTACCGTCTGCTAATAGCTGTTCAAACGCTTTATTTGAATTACCTGTGTATCTCTTAATCTTATCTATTTCCAGTAAGCATCTGCTGTAACTTCCCTCGCACGCTTCTATCAGTCTATCACAGTTCTTGTCGGATAAGTCTATTTCTTTCTGTATGTATCGCTTCACCATTTCGCTTTTAAGCGCATTAAACTCAACAAATGACTGTTTATACGTCTTATAGAATTTAAGTCGCTTATCAACGCTTGTAAGCGTTAAAATGAGTATATCTGTTTTCAGTCTGTCTATTAATTCAGTCTGTAGTTTCTCATTACTGATAAGTTCCTTATCGTCTAATACCACATACAGATAATTTACTTTCAGAAATGATATACTACCTAATTCTGTCAGAATATCCATAACGCTGTCTATATATCGCACTGTCAGATTTTTTACCTTTGCTATCTGCTTTATATAGATTTTCTGTATGGCATATTCTTCTCCTGTAAATACAAGAAAATTAGGAATATTATTATCTTTTATCAGACATTTCAATTCCTGTATTTCCATTACGACCACACCTTTCTGATTTTGATTATAAACGTATCAAGCAAAGCACTTTTATTTATTCCTGTCACAGCCTGTAATACTGATAATGTGTCAGATGCTATTTTGATACCGTCTATCCAATAATCTCTATCATCTTTATCGGACAAACATTTCATCAGCTCTTTTGTGCATACACGCTCAAACGCTATAAGGAATAATCTTAAATCATATCCTTTTGCTTCTGGTTTGAGTGCTATCTTCTCTGTCAGTTTGAACACGTTAGATGTACCAACATAAGCTATATTATCAACCACTTTTTCAACATAGCTGTAAAACTCATCTACTCCCATGCTATACAGTAAATCTATATCTCCCGGTGTGGCACATATATCTGTCACAATATCTGCATCTACTGTTGGCTTACCATACTCTAATAATTCAGCTTTACTGTACGGTTGCATATAGAATGTGGTTGCCCTGCTTAATATAGTTGGCAATACAGTTGATATATCATTTACAGTCATTATAAAGTAAGCATTTTTTGGTGGTTCTTCTACTATCTTCAATAGTGCGTTTTTTGCCTGTACTGACATATCATCTACATCAGCAAATACATAACACGTTGGTGAACCTGCTTTATACGCATCTATAATAACATTTCTCACTGTCTCAACTTTATTGTCCGGCTCAAAACAGGCAAACACATTCAGCTTTTGAAATATCTCACTACATAATGTTTTCTTTCCACTTCCTCGCTGACCTACTATTATAGCAAACTGTGGAAATATCTGCTGTTTTATCAGACTATCTATTCTGCTGATTAACGCTTTCTGTCCTATCATTTCATACCCTCCAGTAACATAGCTTCTATAAGATACTTTGGATTGCTGTCATACTTAACCGCTGAATTGATTTTTATAACTATATCTAACAAGTCACATATACTATCCCAACTATCAACACCGTCTAAATCATCAATAAATTCTTTGATTGTATCTATTTCCGGTATCTGTAGATACTTGAAGTCACCTATGATAAACCACTTCTTTATATCAAGTACAAAATTAAGATACTGACGGATAAACTGCTTCATATCAACACCTGTACTGTGTATAGTTTCTATGGATTTTATCAGCTTATCTGGTTCATTAAAGATATAAGCACTTGTTACCTCTATCATATTATCATAGTTTGCTACACCTAATGCTTTCACAACATTTTCCATTGTCAATTCTGTATTGTATGATAAACATTTGTCCATCATAGTGATTGCATCTCTCATACCACCCTCTGCAAGTTTTGCTATATATTCAAGTGATGATAACGGAATAAAAGCATCTGTATGTCCTAACTCTGCCTCTGTGATATATGTAAGTCTATCAACAATACCTTCCTGACTTATCTTATTGAAATCGTAGCGTTGAACTCTCGACAGTATTGTTTTTGGTATCTTCTGTGGGTCTGTAGTGCAAAATATAAAGATGGACTTTGCTGGTGGTTCTTCTATCAGTTTCAGAAATGCCTGCCACCCTGTATTACTGATTGCATGGCACTCATCTACAATGAATACCTTATATTCACTATCCAAACTCTTTGTCTTTGCTTGCTGTATGATATTCCTTACATCATCAACACTTGAATTACTAGCGGCATCTAATTCTATTGGATTACCTACATGATTATTTATCTCATTTGCGAATATTCTAGCACAAGTTGTTTTACCTGTGCCTGCCCCTCCGCAAAATAGATAAGCGTGTTTCACTTCTCCACTTTCTAACTGCTGTTGTAAAATTACCTTTGTGCTGTTCTGCTCTACCACATCGTTAAATGTGGTAGGGCGATATTTTACAGCTAATGTCTGTTTTGCCATATTGATTTTCCTTTCTATACTGAGAATAATCCGAGACTTCTTAACATTCCAGTATCTATCTTATTCATAAGATGTTCTGACACGATTGCCAGCTTTTCAACTAGATACTTTCTCTGTGTATATGTGATAAGGTCTGTTCTGACACAATAAGTAGTTCCATTAAACTCAAATCTTACTACATCATCTGCTATATTTCCTCTATCTGTTGTGAAGAAAAGGATTGATATAATATTGTCTTTGCTTCTTCTTCCAGATGATACTACAACACAATACTTATCTTCGCCACCATTATTAAATCTATATACTCCGCCTCTCTCTGCTACTAAAAGATTGTCTCCCATTGATTTAATCCTCCTTAATTAATTCATATTCTGCAAATGTTACTATTTTGCCATATCTATTCTTGCTGACAATATCATGTGTCTTGATATTATATCCGGCTTTTCTCAAATCAAATATTATAGCCGAAAGTCTGGTTGCACCAAACATATCTATTGCGGTCATACTTGTTATTTTATGCCCTGCCTGCATATAGGCTAAAATTTCACTCATCTGTGTTGGTCTGTTCATCATCTATGCCCTCCTTATCCCATACAACTGTATTTATAAAATTATCTTTATCTGTTACATCCAAATTATCATTAGCTATTACAGAAATATAGCCATTGTGCTTAAACATACACATATCTATGTAATCAATATCTGAAAAACTCTCTACTATCAGACTTCTTATCTCCTTTAATTTTTTAGTGATTTCCTTTTCAACATCTGTAAAACCTTCGTAATTATACTTACGTGCCATAATTCATTCCTCCTGTTATTTTTTATTTTGTAGCTTGTCTACTCTTATATTGTACTACACATTTATATAGATGTCAACAAAATCTTGTGTTAAAATGTTTCCTCATTTCTCATTAAATTTATTAGTAATCTAAAGGTGTATTCATCTATAACATAATAATTCTGTGTATCAGGTCCGAAATTAAATGCAAGCGCATTATAATCTTTTCCCATATCAAATGCTTCTTCTTTATTCTTTATCAACCAATCTTCTTTGATTGTAAATGACCGCTTTTCTCTGGTACAAGTCTTTGCTTCTATCAACCACTTATCAGTAGTCACATCACCTTTGGCAAATCTTGTTGCTCCACTGTTGGAAACTTGTTTGCCACCAACAGCTTTGGCTATCTGCTTCTCTTGCTTATTACTGTAAAATCTTGTTGGTCTGTTCATACTAACCTCTATTTAAACTTCTGGGATAAATCTCTCACTCTGCCTGCTATACCTGCAACACTTGACTTATTCTCACGCATAACATTCTCTAACTCTTTGGTATTATCTTTAATCCCTATAGTGTTAGCGTGCAACTGTCCTAATAAATTCTCAAATCTTCCCAGCTTTATATTAGTCGCTCTTACTTGCTCTAACAACTGCTTCATCGTTTCAGCGTTATCCTTTTCAATCTGATACAGATTGTTTATTCCAAGAATAAGTGCATCAAGATTAATTATCGGTACTGGTGCTTTCTGCTCATCTGCAACTGCTGGTGTTTCCGGTGATTTTATAATTTCACTACAATTCAAATCCAGAAAATCACATAACTTCTTCAAGTCTGCTAAACTGCATCTTGAATCCCTTAATGATTCTGATATGTATGTACTTCCTCTTCCAAGCACCACAGTGCTTAACTTTGTCATTGTAATACCACTCTTTTTGATTGCTTCTAACAGCTTATCACTGTCAATTAATACGGTGTCCTTCTTTAATCCACCTTTTCTTTCGCTCATAGATTTGTCTCCTTTACTTTACTTCTTCGATTGATATTATTCTGTAATCACAGTCAACTCCAAGTCCATAAATACGTTTACATTCTTCTACTGATGATACATTACACTCCTGCTTTCTCCACTCCCAATTACTTAAAGCATCTGCATATTCAAACTTAATGTGTAGCATATATTACACCTCCTTCCTTTCTGTGATTGCAGACCGAATAATCCAGCCTTCCCACTTTACATCTATAAGTTTTTCCCTTATCTCGTCTACATCTGTTATGTCACAAAACATTCCTACTTTCTTCATGCACTCTGGACCGATACCATAATGTCTACTGACCGGATGTGTGAGTTCTTTTCCACAGCGCATACAAGTTATTGTTTCAAGTGCTTGTCCGTGTAAGTTCATATAGACCATGCCTGCTGTTTCTTTTTCGATTGTTCCGGTCATTGTTCTTAATGGCATCGGGTTGTCGTTATTCCACTTTGCCATAAAATCAAACTCTGGAGTTGCCGGTTTAGTCATATACTGTTTGACTGTTATCTGATATTCAGTCTGACTATCTGTATTTTGCACTGTAGTGCGATTTGAGACACTTTTATTAGCTGATTTGAGAATTATATGTATATTATCTGAAAGTGTCTTAAAAACGCTCTCAGCGTCTTGTACGCTATCATACTCTACATCATTTATTATAATCTTACCTTTCCAATTAATAAGCATATTTACCATAAGCTATCTCCTCTAACATTTCAACTATCTGCTTTGTTGTAGCGGTGTCCTGCATTGACGTTCTTATTATCTTCTGAAGCTTTCCTCTCATAGCTTTATAACCCATTTCGTATGCTTTTTCCAAATCAGCATCTTCCTCTAAAGCATACGCTTCACAATCTGGACAATCATCACGCTCTAATATATCATTCTCTGTAAATATGTGTCCACACTTATTACATCTATATACACCCATCATATTATTTGTCCTCCTTGATTTTCTCAACCTGTTCATCAGTAAAGAACGCTGATGTTTTCATATACATATGTCCTGTGCCTATTGAATTTTCTTCATCTTCATCTGATTTCTTCTTGGCTGAATAAGTCCAGATAGGGAATTTAGCTACTGCTTTCTCTCCCTTTTTAACTTGATAGCCTCTTGACTTCCACCCTTTGTAAGTGTGGATAGGCTGAATCTCATCTATCTCGATAAGTTCTCCGGACATATCTACTACTGTCATTTTCTTTCCGGTAAACTTTAAGATACCTTCTTTTTGAAGTTCTACTTGCTGTGTTAAAATAATCATCTGATTTGTCATATTGATTTCCTCCTTGATTTGTTCTAATCTTGTAGTACACATTTGCTACTGTGTATAATATATCACAGGCAAACGTGTATGTCAACAAGATTTTGTAAAAGTTTAGAATAAATTTAATTCCTCTAAAGTTTTGTAGTGTTTTGCATCATAGAATATAATTGTCTTTGGATAAGCACAACCTCTGCATACTCCTAAATGCTCATATGTATATCCGTGCGTTATTGTATAATGAACATTCTTAAATCCTCTGATACCCCAACATCTGTCGATATATGCAAATATGGTTCTTTCAAAATTCTGTGCTGTTTCATAGTCTGTATAGTGTTCGCAAGTATCTTTAAGAGATTCGGCAAGTTTCTTTAATTCCTTTATGTACTTCTCCTTTGGCTTGATTGCAAATCTGTTCTTATTAACAGTCTTTACAAATTCAGCTTTACTTAAATTAGTTGCCATATACATCGGCTCAATTATGTCGTTGTAGTCTGCCCAACTTACTTCATATCCAGCAAGTGCTTCAAATTCATGTTTCATCATAGTGATTGTCCTCCTTGATTTAATCTTGTAGTACACATTAGCTACTGTCTATACAATACTACAGGTATTTTCATATGTCAAGAAAAAATTTATAAATTTTTTTTACTATATAAAAGAAAAGCACTTGCAGGGGGTACAAGTGCTTTTCCGATTAGGGGATAGTTAAAACATGAAATTGAGCTATTTACGATTTTCACTTTATATATTAATCTTCATTCATGGATTTGTCAACTAATTGCTCTACTTTGGCTAATAATTCCTCATCATTCTCTAACAGTGCATATACATTAGCTTGACCCTGTACTTTGTCTGATATAACTTCTCCAGTTTCTATATCAACTATTTCAAACCATGCTCCTGACTTCTTAATAATATCATACTTAATAGCTACTTCAATTAGGTCATTCAGATAGTCTATTCCTGTATCATATCTTAAAGTATAAAATCCTGTTCTTCTTGTTGGCGGGCATACTTTGCTCTTAATGAGTGCTACATTGACTATATTACCTGCCGGGTTCTCTGCTGAACGTGACAGTTCATTTCTCTTAACGTCTATGAATTTCCCACGTCTAAATTCAAGTCTCAATACAGTATTATGTTTCCATGCTTTACCGCCTGTCGTTGTTGTACCACCATACATACTGTTCATATCATCACGCATCTGATTTATTCCTATGACAGTACAATTATTTCTCATGCACAGACCTTCTGCCTTTTTACTGAAGTTAGTTAATGCCATAGCTATTCCACCATAAGTTTTCTGGTCTACAGTCTTTTCCATAGCTTGATTTGACACCATTACTCCCAGACTGTCTATGATTACAAGACCTACTTCATTTGTGTCTATCATATCGAGTATAAACTGAAATATATCTTCTGCTCCTTGTGATGTCGGGTTAAGTATAATCAGTTCATCAAGATTAACTCCTAACTTTGTTGCCCATACTGTATCAAGTGTATTCTCTGCATCAACATACAGAACTTTTCTGTCATACACCTGCTGATAATTAGCCACCACATCAAGCGCTGTTGTGGTTTTACCGCCATGCTCTTCTCCATAAAACTCTATGAGCTTTCCGAGTGGAATACCGCCGAATGTCATATAATTCAGTCTAGGGCTTGTAAATGGTATTCGCTCATAATCGTATGTAGCAACACCTGTATGGACTAACTCTTCTTTCCAAGTCTTGTTAAAGTTTTTCATAACCTCATCAATCTTCATTTCTCAGCCTCCAATTCTAAATACTTCTTTAAATACCAAGTCGCTTTTTCTACATCCTCTGTTCCGTTCTTTCTTGTGCATCTGTAAATGTACTTAAAAGCATTACACAAACAGAAATGCTTTACAGCTTCTGTTCCTAAAGCTTCTTCCATTACATCAATACATTCAAATTTACCTGTTGCATAATGACTTGGGTTATTTACATTATCTGACACTCTTCTGTACCTCCTGTAATTTCTTTTATATATGGCAACGTCTTAAGTATATCTACAAATTTATTCCATTCATCAAGTTTATGTCCAGTTCTCTCTTTGATAATCTTAAATACAGTTTCATAGGACATACATATAGTTCTTCTCTGATTGTATGATGATGGGAGAAGTTGTATCATCTGCCACCAATCATCTTTATCTCTTGTTTCTAAAAATTTCTTTCTGCAAAGATTAAGATGTTGTATTAAGTCATCTAACCTATTCCAACTAAAATCTAATAAATGGTCTGTACTAAAATCATCAAGCGTAAATTCTTTTTCAGTTATCTTGTGCATGGTACTACACGATACCTGTGACTTACCTATTGTATATCTATCCATTTCTTTCCACCAATACAGCGGTGCAGTTATATCCATAGATACTTGTATCATTCTTGCATAGGTTCTGTGTTCTACTCCTGCTTTATAAAGTTTTCTCATAAGACCTAAATCATTTTCGCCTACAATAAATGAATATTCTCCATTTATCATAATACCTGAACCCATACTATCACTCTTATCCCAACTATTCATAGCGTTTCTCATTCCACGTATAGCGTGTTTAAAACCCCACACATCTATATTTTCTATCTTAATCATTTCTTACCTTCACTTTCTGCTTGTGGCTCAACTCTGCACCTGTAACTTTGCACCCTTGTTTTTCCAATAGCTCTAACTTTGCAAGTGCCATTCCGATAGATGATGCTGTTCCGTATGGTAGACCTTTCTGAATAAGTGAAAAATCCTCTTGTGCTATCTCCGACATATTATCATTCCAATCAAACGGCATCACTCTAATCTCTTCTCTTGTCATTCCTTATCTCTCACTCCTCAAATATATTATCATTTGCCCACATTCCACATTTATTAGCCCAGTGCCACATATAATCATATTTTTTCCCTGTGACACATTCATATAATAGATTATGTAATGTAGCTATAATATCTGATACATAATAATATTTATCTTTATCTTTATCTATAACGGGTGGAAACTCTGTATATAAAGGAATCATTATATCAGCATTAGTATATAATCCGTTTACTAATATATCAGTAATCTTATCAAGTTCTTCTTCAGTTATCATCCTTCTCCTCCTCACTTTTTGCTTACTTATCTATCATTTCCTCTTAATTTTGTTATTGCATATAAAACATCAAACAATGCACTCTTATATCCAGTATAGTAATTTTTATCTACACCTACTGGTACGGACTTTGATAAATCCTTTAGATGACAGACCACATCATCTAATGCCTTATTATAAGACTTGAATCCTATCTCAGCTTTAGATAGATTATCTTCCAAACTGTCAAAAAACTCTTTTGTCATATCTTCACCTCTTATCTGTAACAGAAATACACACCATCTATACAGTCATACACACCACTACCCTGTGAGAAGTTAGCTTGAAAGACTACATTGTTAGGTAGCCATGAGCCATTTTCAAGTAAGTCTTTAGCTATCTCATAACAACGCTGACTTGGTGTTCTGTCATAATTACCATCCCATGTGCAAGCATATTGACCTGACTGAAATATAACTCCGTATATTGTATCTGGAAATTCAGAGTGATTTACTCTATTAAGAACAACTGAACCAACGTAATATCTTGTTGTATCACTGCACCAATCTGCGCCAGCTTCGCCATTAATAAGATGAGCAAGCATTTCAACTTCATCATACGAATAATCGGTGCTTACAGATTTTGCAACATAGTAGGTTGTTTCTGTAATTTCTTCTGTTGTAAGTTTATCTCCAATTTCTATCTCAACAATATCTGTAGATTCGGGATTAATGAACTGTACTGTTGTTGCTTCTGTAGTTAATTCCTCAGATATTTCTTCTGTTGATAATTCTTCTTCTGCAAAACAATTATTAATTACGTTCCAATTAGCATATTCATAATCTGTAGTGTTATGTGCTACAACATCTGCTACACACGCCCCTATGTATAATAATGCACATCCACTTACAACATATAAACTTGTTATGAGCTTCTTTTTCATTACTGATTTCCTCCTAATCTTGTCAACTCCATTTCCTGCATACGTCTTGATAATGCTTTCTTACATGAACTCATTAATTCCTGTGCGTTCTCTATCTTACTGCGCATTGTCTTGTAAGCTCTGGAATAGCATACATTTATTATCTGCTCCTGCTGACTTGCTAACTCAGCTAAACTGTCTTTATCCTGTACTGTACCTTTACTCTGACTTGCTCTGGCTGTATGATACATTTCCTTATATACTGCTCTGCTTATATCATCACGAATACCAAGCTGTTCACACATACCGCCTGCAAAGTAGATATATGTTGATAAATTCAGACACCAATCTTCAAGTTCTTCATCTGTAGCCGGGTTAGTTCCGTCTTTTAAACACTCTCTGATAAAATCCACATACTTATCAAGGTCTTTACAGTATGGATTGATAATGTCTTTAACAATACTATCAATCTGACTACTATGGTTCTCGACTTTATATCTGATACCATCTAATTCTTTCATATCTTCTGCTGATAATTCTATTTTCATACTTCCCTCCTATTTGACTTTTCTATAGTATGAAAAAAGTAGTCCATATCGTAATCGAAAAACACTCTTTTCTTTTTACCCGGAATTGTAATACAACTTATCCAATTCTCAAATTCAACACCATCTGCTAACCCATAAGGTAAACTTTTTCTTCCTAGAGTTTTCTGCCATTCAATGAACTGAATAGGAACAAACGCTGTTACATCTTTATCTACCCACCACACTATTAGTCCGGCAAACACACCTTGTATCTTCGACTTCTCTAATAAGCCTTTATACTGATTATCTGTTATATTACTGAATGGGAATGTATTACCATGTACTGACTTACATTCTATGTGATATTCATATGGTTTCTTATAAACTATAAAGTCACAGTGATTAGAACTTCCAAGAAATCCAGTTGTTTGGTCATGTAATCTAACAACACTTACATCTGGTACTCTTTCAAAGGCTTCTTTAATTATATTCTCAAATTGTTTCCCTCGATTCTGGCTCATTCTCTTCCTCTTTCTTCTTTTCCCAATATGCTTTAGCCGATTCACTTAAATGTTTTCTATGTTCCTCACTTAATACTTTCTTTTCAGGCACCATCATTTCATTCCAATTTTCTACTGCCTGATATACATTTTTACCTACTGAATATCTTTCACACTTCTTACACTCGATATAAATATTTCCGTTCTTCTCTACTCGTCTACGCTTATTACACCCACAAAGACACGGAATTAGCTTTGTATAATTTCTCTTTACTACCATATACCCAAGTTTATCTGCGGCAAGCCTTACCTCTTTAAGTGACACATTGTAGTCAGTTAATAACTTTAACACATCATCACGTTCCACATATACAGTCTCTTCACCTTCATACATCTTATACGTCTGTAACTTCTTTACCTTTTCATTCAGTTTACTCTGCATCTTAATCCTCCTTATTACATCTATTTCTAAACTGACAATAACTACAAGTCTTTTTACTTACGTTTTTCGACTTTGGTGGAACTTTCAGCTTCTTAATATAACTGTCACATTCCTCTATATAACTGATAAGTTCCTCTTTCATTTCATTAGTAACCTCAAACAAAAATGCTTTCTTATCACAGTTATCCCTGCACTCATATACAAACAACACCTCATTAATTCCAAATGCTATGCTATAAGCTGTAGCTTGGTGATAGTGACTTGGGTCTACTCCACCTCTCATAAAAAACTTATTACTGTTTTCTGTCTTAATTTCCAGTATATAATAATGATTGTGATACTTGATTATTCCGTCACATAAAAAACTCATATTAAGTTTTTTATGGTATAACTTTGTTTCAAACCCACCTTTTTCTAAAGTTGGTTCTTTCACTATATCAAGATAGTCAAGTCCACGCTGTCTTACAAAGTCTGCAACATTTACATATTCACAATCAATACCATTATCTTTCATGTGCAATACAGCTTCCTGTATTCTTTCGTGCCTGTCAGAACCGCTTTCACAAATACCTATAATCATACTACTGCTATCTGTATCGTCTGGTTCTGCTCCTGTAATTGTGTAAAAACTCTGTCTGATACAATTCATTCCGGATGGCTTATATGTCTTACTTCCCGGTTGTTTATTATTCTTATCATTAATCTCTATCGACCGTTTTAGGTCATTTAAGAACGATTGCTCAGGCGAAAGTTCCGCCTTTGCAACGTCTATAAGATTAAAGATATTCTGTAATGATTTTCTTGCCATTATAAATAGTATTCCTCTCCGTTATTATCAACAAAACAATCAAGCATAGCCTCAACTAATTCTGCAACAGTTATACCCTGTCTGTCTGCTGTATCTTCTAATGTAGCGACAGTTGTGTCATATACACCTATATTAGTCATAGTATTATTCCTCCTCATCTAACATATAACAATAATCAACTTCCCACTCACCTCTGTACCAATCAAGTCGTATATAGTTATCTGTACCATCAAGATTAGAAGCGAAAATAGAACTACCAAGCTGTCCTGGAATAAACGCTTTATTGTCACTGCTTACCTTGTAACTTCTTGATTCAAGGCTGTACTCTTCCTTCCAATTACTTGCTTTGTAGACAACAACTCCGTATATTGAGTTCTTATCAGTTCCCTTACAAGTAATATTGTTGTCCTCATTGTGCTTCCATAAAGCATCTGTCATTTGTGTCCATGTGATTTTCTTCATATATTTGTCCTCCTGTGATATATTGTAGTACACATTAACTACTGTGCTTATAATATATCACAGGCATAAAACACTGTCAATAAAAATATTTATAAATTTTTTCAAATTTGTACAAGATAGACTTGGCTGTTTACACCAAGTCTATCTTTATTATTTATGCTACAAAAAGTGCTATAACCTGTGTAATGCTTCCGTCTACAAACTTTATCAACTTATCATTTCCATAGTGTATCTCCACTACATCACCTGAATATGATTTAAGCTGTGCTGTAAGAAGTGCTATATTTATCCAACACTCAAAATCATCACTTTTATCTGTATCTTCTGTGTAACATATATCTTCACAGCTTTTACCCGACTTGTTAGATACTGTAAGCGCACCGCTACCGAAACTCAACTTAACAGGTGCAAGCTGTCTTGTTACATCATTGGCAAACAATGTCATTCTATCTAACAGATTAAGAAGTTCAGATTTATTTATCTTGCAGATATATGGGAAGTCCATTGAAAGTAATTCACTTAATGTCTGCGCTGGATACTCATTTATATCCATATTATTCTTTGAATATACTATACAACCTGTTCCTTTGAAAATAACATACTCATCACTCATTACCATATCTATTGTCTCATCAGTCATATTATCAAGTAAATCCATACACTCTGCTGATATGAGCATATCATCTGGACAAAGCCTGTTGGCAATCTCTGCAACCATATGTCTATTTGTAGCAAGTATTGTATCTCCTGCATAATACTGTGTGATTACAGGCATTTCCATTGTAGTTGCAAGTGAACCTTTAAGTGATTCAAGTATTGTCTTAATAAGACTTAAACTTACGGTTGCTGTTCTTTTAGTTACCTGAGTATCTTCTACAGGGTTTGGGTACTTAATGAGCGTACCATTCTCATCTAATGGAAGTTCCAGTGTATATACACCATTACCCCTAACTTCAAGATTGCCATTCTCAATCTTCAACTCTGTATACTCACTTGTCATTTTAGATATAAGTTTGGCAAATTGGTCTGCATATACTGTAGCTGAAAAATCTTCACCATCTATCTGATTTGTAATATACAGATAGTTTGTAGCATCTGTGGTGATGATAGATAACTCACCATCTTTCATTTCAATACCCATAAGCTGTGTTATAGGTATTAACTTGTTATTACCAACACCACTTGTTGCTTTTGCTACCATTCCCTTTAATACTTCTGTGTTTACTTTCATTTCTGTTCCTCCTTTAGAATAAATTACAGTTCATTATTTTATTTAATGTATGCTCACCAATAATAGTATTTTCATCTCCTATATATTCATGTGAATAACATATTCGTGTTAATGATTGTATGCAGGATTCTCTTGTGCTATTACGACCTTTAGGTCTAATCATTCTTTGTATTTCTTCCTCTGATATATCTTCTATATTCTTAACACGTTTTAAATTACTCGAAGTTGGTCTCCACAATGAACTACGTTGTCTATATTCGCCTATTATAGGATTAGCAGTTTTTGAAAAATATCTATATCCTTGAGAAATATACAATTCAGCCATATATTCAGATAATTTTCTTCCTATACCTATTCCTTGATAATCTGGTAAAACTACAGTTCTATGCTCACTTACACAAATACGCTTATCCGTTTTACTAAATCTTCCAGGCATAGCAATAACCGCACCGAACGCTATTGGTAACATATTGTAAGTAACCAAATAACAATCAGATGATGGGTTCAAATCAGCACTTAAATAGTGATAGGGCTTAAACATATACCAAATTTGCTTGGAACACTGATGGACGTCAAGAACAATCTGCGGTCTTTGCCTGACACACCTCCCCACAGATAACTTTTTAGTATCTGTGTTATATATCCAATCTGGCTGTAAATATTCAATTATATCATCGTGACAACTGGCAAATACAATATTTTTTAAATCGTGCTTTCTTATATATTTAGCTATACTAACACTACAACTTATGGCACACTCTCTATTAACAACCGATGTAAACTCATCAATAACTGAATTACTTTTTAACTTTCTGGCTACATCACATCTAAATTTTTCACCTGTTGATAACACCTGATACGGTTTTAACCACGTGATTATAGAATTAAATCCTACTGCACCTAATTTCTCACACGCATCATCAAAATTGTCAAAATGATTAGCCACACATTCATCACTTTTCCATTCATTATCAGTATCATCACCAAATAACTTTAATAATGAAGATTTACCAGAACCACTTGAACCAACAATTAATCCAATATTAAACTCTTTTGGAAAATCTGGTATATTTATTTCTGTAACGATTTCACCATCAAAATCAAAATCAAATGAATTTGAAATTCTATCAGTTATTTCATTTTGATTGATATGTGACTTTAAAGTTATGACGTTTGATTTTTTTACAGTAATATCAAACAATTTTCCTTCGTTCATAAACTCTCTCCCTTATGATATTTCAATCTCATCACCGTACCATGCCTTTGTAATCTCTACATCGCACTTTATAGGCATTTCAAGTATCTTTTCAGCCGCCTTACTCATTGTTTCTGCTAATAGCTTTGAACATTCTTTAACATTCTCTTCAGGACACTCTGCTATAACTTCATCGTGTACTGGAATAAGAAGTCTGAAACCTAATTCTTTAAGTCTCTGGTTGTTATTCAACTCTATCATAGCTAACTTTGTAAGGTCTGCGGCACTTCCCTGTATTCTACTGTTTACACATTGTCTTGTAGCATCTGCAATCTTACCACCATTATCTACTATCCATATATCTTCTTCATTTGCCTTTTCAAAGATTTTTCTTTTCTCTCCGAATTTTGCTTTGTGAAGCTGTGTAAGATATTTTCTTATGATACGTTCTGGTATCTCTGTTTCTGCTTCATCATCAAAGTCTAACACATCTACAGTAGGTGCAACACCATTCTTCCACTTAAACTCATACTCATCAAGCTGTAAATCTGGTAGTCTACGTTTTCTACCACATACAGTTGTTACATAACCTGTTTCATATGCCATATCAAGACTTTCATCTTCAAACTTCTTTATAGCAGGAAAACCTCTGAATACGCTGTCTTTTATAGCTTGTGCTTTTTCAGGTGTGCAATTAAGCTGTTCGGCTATACTGTTTACACCTCTGCCATAAAGCACTCCTAACAAGATACTCTTTGCTTGTGTTCTTCTTTCTTTACCAGCTTTATTTGTAGTACCATCAGCATTAAACTCCCGGCATTCTTCATAAGGTTTATTAAATGCCTTACTTGCAATTTCAGAATACAAATCCTTGCCCTGCATAAATGTGTTATACATCTGACTATCACCATCTTTTCTACAAAGAGCGGCAAGACATTTTGGTTCTTGCTGTGAGAAGTCACTCGACATTAATACATATCCGTCTGATGCAACGAACATCTTACGAATATCTTTGTTATGACTTGGAATGTTCTGTAGATTAGGGTCACTACTTGACATTCTACCTGTATTAGCACCATATTGATTGAAGCTACAATGTATTCTACCATCCTTCGGATTTACACACTCCGGTAACTTATCAATATATGTGCTTATCAATTTCTCCACTTCTCTATATTCTAGTATTGAATTAGCAAGAGGGCTGTCCATCTTTCTCAGAATATCTACACCTGTACCTCTTGGTGATTTACTGTCAATCACATCATATCCAAGTATATCATAGAATAAAATTGCAAGCTGTGTAGGACTTGCTATATTGATAGGGTTATCTAACTTACAATCAGTGTGCTTTAATCTGTATGTTGTAATCTTATCATTATAAGCGTTTAAATGCTCATAGAACGCATTTAGTTTGTCTTTTAGTATATTATTATATCTTTCAGATAAAACTTGATTATAAGTCAAATCAAAGAGTATTCCGTTATCTTCCATATCACAACATACTTTTACACAAGGCATTTCTATATTCTTAAATACCCAATATAGCTTTCTCATATCTTCCCTATCGCTGTCTGCTCTGAGATACTTTCGCTGATAATCATATAATTCATATGTAATCTCTGGGTCATGTGCGGCATACAGAACTGCTGTCTGTAAAGGAACAAGAGTAAATGGTATTCCTTTAAACAACTCTTCAAATGTAAACGCATCTTCTTCGCCATTAAGCACATATTTCTGATGTAACTTTTTAAGTGCATTTGTTGGTTCATTTTCATTAAGCAATCTCTGTGCTAAATAACAATCCCAAGTACAGTATATGTCTTTAAGTCCAACTTGATTGCGTAAAAATCTTATATCAAACTTTGCGTTGAACATGATTATATCTGTATTAGATTTAATCATTCGGTCAAACTCAGCTTTGATTATATCTACACTCAACTGGTCTGGCACAACCATATTTGTTATAAAACTCACATGATTTATTGGTATGTATGCTCCAGGCATATTCGATGTATAGATACATATTCCAGCTATCTCATCTTGTAACGGGTCAAGCCCTGTTGTTTCTGTATCTATACTTATAACTCCATTATCAATGCACTTGTTAAGATATTTTACCAACGACATTGTATCTTGAATAAGTATGTATTTATCCTTAAACTTTCCAAGATGTGTTTCAACCAATTTCTGTGCCTGAGTTATTCTATCAAGTAAGCTGTTCCCACCTCTTACAGTAGGAACAGCTTTTCTTGTGGAATTAGACTGCTTTGCTAACTTCATATCGTTAGTTTTACTATTTGCTCTTGTAGGAATTTCAAATAGTGCCATCTAATTATCTCCTTTTAAAATCTTCTGTCGTTATCGTTTGCAGGTGTCCTTCTGCCAGGTCTACGTCTTGGCATTTCATCTTCTGCTGATTCTTCATTCCTTGCAGTACGTCTTACCGGTGCTTCACTATCTGTTGGTGGAAAATATCCTTCTGATAAATAGAATTCCATATCTTCTGCTGACTTATCGAGAATAACACTGCCAAGTACCTCTGGAATATCAAAATCCTCTATCTGTGTATCGTCAGCCGGATCCTCAGTTCTGTAAATCTCATAAGTAGTCTTTGTGTCTTTTGGCTTACCGTGTCTCTCTATCTCAAATATCTGTGATACAATAGGTGCTTTATTGTATCTTGCACAAATACCAGAAATTTTACTAAAGAATGTCTTACCACGTTCCCAAAGCTGTACTTTATCCTCATCAATATTGTATACAGGGATAAACAGCTTTGCTACCTGAAACTTCTTTGCTTTACAGAATGGACAATCATCAACTGGCTGGTTGTATTCCCTTATACAGTTGACATACCTCTTCTTTCCATCAATCTCTACTTCATGCACAGCATATCCTTCAATATCATCGGCTGTGTTGTAGAGAAATCTGACAGAAGCTACATCCATATCATTCTGTAATGAGAAGAATCCTGCTCCGCCCTTTCCACCATACTTGTCAACAGTGTCTGCATTAAATCGTGCCATAGTTTTTACCTCTCTTTCGTTTTTATAGTTTTATGGCTTTATATACTAATCCTCTGTAAAGAGGTCAGCTACTGTATTAATAACTTCAAAGGCATCTGTAAGTAGAAATCTTGTTACGTTGTATTCAAGTCCAAGTGCCTCTTTTACTTCATCTGTCATATCAACTTTTAAATTATCATCTTCTATGGAGAAGATAATGCGCTCATCGTCAATGTCAACCTTAATACCATCTGCAAAGTATTCAACTTTACCTCTTTTAAAGAGAGTTGCTATAGTGTCTCTATACTGATAGATAGAATTGCACTTTACATAGTTGTCATTAAAATATTCCAGCTTTATTGTGCTTTCTACTCCTATAATACTCTGCAACTTTACAGTCTGTCCTATCTTTGTTACTTTCTCAACATACTTATTGAACTTATTAAAGTAATACTCGCCAACTTTCATATCTACACCTCCATATCACCAAAGGTGTCATTTACACCTCTTGCTGTCACTGATAATACGGCAAGTGTCTGTGCTGTATTAAAATCTTTGTGTACAGCGGCATACTTATCACAGATGCTTCCAACAACACTCATTATTGTAAACACATCATAGTCGAGTAGTATGTTTGACAGATTTTCTGCTACTTCAAGTTCCTTTGAGTTAATAAATTCCATTACTGTTTTCATTTCTTTTCTCCTTTACGTTTCTATAGTGTTTATAGTGTCTGTAGTTGTCTACATTGAATATTGTACTACACATTATATTATATGTCAACAAAAATATTTATAAATTTTTTATACTCTTTTCAAGTGCATCTACTAAATCTAAATCATCAAACCACAATGCACGTACCTGCTTATCTTTTCTTACTGGATTTACTATACTGCCACCTAAAAGATAATCAACGTGGTCTACAAGATTAGATTTCAGATTAAGGACATACTCATTAGGATAATAATTTTCCATATATATTCTGAATATGGTATCATCGTACTTCTTTTCTTTTATCCACTTTTCATACTGCGGGTCATGCCATACCCACTTGTTAAACCACTCTACATATGACTTTACTATCTTTGTTGGAATGTAGATACATGGAAATGAATACCACATCTTTAAGCCATTTGAATCACCCGGAACCCATTTCTTCATTTCATCATAATAAGAAGCAAAACCACAAACTGTAAAATCTTTACTTAACTCCTTTGTTCGTTCTGCAAAATCTCTACATATTATTACATCATCTTGTAAATGCCATATTCCGTCTACGCTCATCTTTGATGCTTGCGTAAAGCTGTCTACAGAACTCTTTAAACAGCCCTGTTTTTGCCTATCAACATACACTATGATATTCTCATTCTTTATCCCCTGTTCTAACATAGACGGTATCAGATAATCATTAACATACCATTCTCTCTGTAAGCAGGTGTGTATCATATATAATGACTTTATTGTCTTTACAAAAGGTTCTATCTTCTCTACGTCTTTTGGTTCATCTATATCGCAAGTATAATCATTTATAGCTGTATAGTTTGTATAATCAATCTTGTTTATCTCTGTACCTTTAATTACTTGCCATAATTCCCATGCTATAGGCTCTCTTCTAAACTTTTTCTGTTCGTGTAAAGTCTGTATTTCTTTAAGACTATTCTGGAAATGTTGTAAATCTACAACTTTAAAGGCAAAAGGTTCTGCATAAGGCTTACTATAATTCTTTGCAAACGGTGGCGCTGATGCAAAGAACTCTATATCATCTGTTTCTGTTTTCACTATTGTTTGTATAGCTTCTTCCGAAAACACTACATCACCAAAGATATAGCATACAGGTTCTTTAGTTTTATAAAATCCGTTATACCACCCACCTGTTGATACACCCGGTCTTATTACAGTCCAGTTATTATCAGACTTTAATACGGGAACACCAAGTCCTTCAAATCTGCTGTCATTACTGCTGATAGCTATATCTTCTACTCCGGCTTCTCTTAACAGTCTTATTGTTCTGACTACAATAGGTTCATTGTTTATTCGAGTAAGTTGTCTTGGTTCTTTCCATATCTGATAATTACCGCCACACATTATAATATATTTCATATTACTTCTCCTCTTTATATTGCCTTACTGCATCAATAGCAATATCTAACCATATAACTGCATATCCTCTAGCTTTATTTCTTAATTCTTCAAGATAATATATGGTTTATCTTATATCTTCATCAGAATCTCTTGTCATCATTCTTCCCTCACCTTCTGTTTTATCCATTCTTCCATAGCATCATTAAACTTCTTCACCTCTTCTGGGTGATAATACATATACATAGGACATTGATATACTGCCTCCTGTATGAATGACGTACATCCACAATCAGGATCATTCCAACTACATTTCATACAAAATTTTCTGTAATCATCCATTCTCTTCTTCCTCACTTTCCATCATAATCCCAATTAAGTTTATGATTAACTTCGTTGAGGTCTCGTCTTAATTTAATAATATCGGCTTGTATAACTGTATGATGATTGTCGTACGGAGAGTCCTTGTAACTTCTCTCGGTATACTTAACAATCCTATCAAGTGATTCTTTGCAATACTTAAGGTCTGATATAACCTCTTCTTTTGTTGCACTCATTTTTCTTCCCCCTTATCTGCCTCTATGATGGTTGGTGCATGTAGTATATCTATTTCGGGAATTACAGTATCTCCATTTTTCAGATGATAAAGAAATGGTCGTATTTCTGGTCTGACAAGTTTATCCGCATCAATCAAATTTCCATGTCCTTTTGGTAATGGCGTGCCATTTCTTAAGGCTTCCCTTAAATGAAGTAATGCACTCAGAGGGATTGTATTTTCTCCTGTTAGTGTAAGGTCATTATAATTTTCTTCGTCTATCTCAATTACTATCTGCATATTCACTCCTCACTTTCTGTCTACCATAGGCTTAACCCACATATCGAGACTTGCCCTATATACTCCAAAATACTCATCGTATTCTGTTTCTATCGGCAACTCCATGATTGAATCCTCAAATACCTTAACCATTCTACGTACAAGTAAAGGCGAAATAATATCTTTGGGCATATTTACTACTTCTTTCGCACTAACCGTACTTCGTAATCTCAAATGGTTCAATTCGGTTGTACATGCTAGATGTTTCACAGGAAATTGTCTTTTATAAAAATATATTTCATTTTTTAACGCTCTAATGATGTTGACTTTCCTTTCTCTCCTCATTCTTCTCCCTACCTATCTGCCTATAATTCAAAATTGCTCTCTATAAACACATTCGTTCATATATTCTTCTGCCTGTGCTTCTTTATACTCTATATATTCTCGTCTTGCTTCTTCCTCAGTCATTTCTCCACTTTCAACAAGTTTATCTAACCTTTCGTATACCCAATCCATATTATCCCTCACTTTCTGTCTTGTACTTGTCGATAATCTGTAACACATCAATTTTGCTGACATACTGATTGTAGCTAACTCCCATTGTATCGGTTATCTGCTCTATCTCAGTTCTTATCTTATCAAGCACATCTTCTTGCTCTAATGCCTTGATTGCCAATTTGCATAATTCTTCTAATCTCTCATGCAATTTCATTTTTGAGTCTACCATTACACTTTTATCAATCATAAAATCAACAATTTCGGGAGTATTTAAAATTTCTTGTCTTGTCATTCTACCACACCTCCCAATCTTTAATATTCTTAATCTCTTCTGATGTACATTCGCCTATATCTTTTCTGTATTCTGGAAATTGTATCTCTGTGATTATCTTATTTGACAGTCTTTCTCTTATCTTCTTTCTTGCATCTTGTCCTGCTTTGTCATTATCTGTAGCAAGTATTATGTGTCTTATAGGAAGTCTTTTTAATTGCTCAAGCTGTAGTCCATCACCTGTGCCGTTAAGTGCTACTGCATAATGATGATATTGCCATAATAGTATGCAATCTATCATAGATTCAGTTACATACAAATCTATAACATTACTTACCCCATAATCAAGTGGTGTTCCTATATATGAACTTGTATGGTACAATTCATATAATCCGTAGAGTGATTTTGATACATCTTTGGGATAGTTAAACCACTTTGTGCGTACATTCCTGCGTGCGACGAACAGGCAATCGCCATTTTTATCTCTGACAGGGAATGTAATACAATCGGTTTTTCTATCATATCCCAAATCAAATAATTCAATGATATTTTCATCTGTTATTCCTCTTTTCTTCCAGTATGAATGATAGTATCTATAGCTATCAAGTTCCTCTTCTGTTACTCCATTAAATTCAGTATCACTACTATTCCCCAAAACACTATTCTTATTGGTAGTGTTACTACGTTCCATATCAATCTCAACATCTTTTCTATCCTCCACTTGTACTGTAGCAAAGTTCTTCATTATCCATTTGAAGCCTTGCTTACCGAATATATCTTCTGTATTACCTAAGCAATAGCTTATCACTTCGGGTAGTGTATGTGTTTCGCCACAAGCAAAGCAGTGGAGCATTCCATCACTTTTTCTTATACCCGCTGATGGCTTACGTTCTTGTCCGTTACCGTGGTATGGACACTGTACCATTATATTATCACCGCTGTCTTTAAATTTCTGTAAAAGCGGTATCTGATTTATCATCAGTTGTCTTTGTAACTCTGTCAGAATCTCCTCGCAAGTTGCGTTTATCATTATATCGTTTACTATCATTCATTTTCTCCTCTCGTGAAAACAAAATGGCTAACCATATCGTAATTAAGTTTGCCCCACAAATTACACCAATACAAAATGCTATAATAGTGTCCATATACCTACCTCCCATTTTAAAATCTACATGACCTAAATGCGTTCCTCTCTTTATTCTTTATTAAAGCACCTTCAACAAACAGCTTACAGTTATCATATTCTTCCCCTCGTCTATCACAGGTCTTGTTTGTTGCATCTGAGTATAAACAAGTATGACCTGTTATACCAGAATAATTGCATATTACATTTACTACTGTCCTTGTATAGTGACGTTTTGTAGCTCCGCTTATTGCTCCTCTGTACTTACACTTCTGACACTTCTCTATGTTAAACTTTGTTTCTGCTTTCATCAAAATACATCCTCCTTGTCATTTCTGAACTTCTCTCTTGCTCTCTTTACTCGTTTTTCTGTTTCTTCTTTAGGCTGTGCATCATCATAGCTTGGTATATTTACAAACTCCCCTGTATCTATACTCCATTGATATATCAGCTTTCCACCAACAGCACCAAATCTCTGCTTCTTGATTTGCATTGTAAGTGTTCCTTCTTTTGTCTGTTTGATTGAAAGAACCTTACTTGCGTTATGTGCTATACCGTCACTATCTCTTATGCTTTCAAGTTCTGGTACATCATTACTATCCTCTGTGCTGACACCATTTCTGTTAGCTTGCACTACTACTAATACAGGTATCTTTAATTCTATAGATAACTCCATCAAATCTTCGCTTATGTTGGTAAGACTTGTGGTTTTGTTATCACCACGCTTATATCTTTCGTCAGACATATATGTGATACCATCTATTGCTATCATATCAAGTTTGTATTTCTTTACCCATTGTTTCAGCTTCGATACTGTTATCTGACGATTGAAGTCCATCGATGTTGATACTATAAACTTGTGTTTATTGTCTTTCAGCTTTTCTATATAGTCCTTATACTTATCTGTATCTTCATTACCCCACATAAGACCTTTATTAGAAAACTGATTGTACAATGTATCAAATCTATATCCTATACTATTAGCTGACATTTCTGGTGATACATAACCCACATTAAACCCTAACTGCCAAACGTGTGTACATATCTTTTCAAGTACCCAAGACTTACCTTGATTTGTTCTTGCAAACAATACGAACAATTCTTCGCCACGTTGTATGCCATGAATTAAATCATCAAGTTCTTCAAACCCTGTTGTAAAGAACCATTCGTTTTGATGTTCTTTTACTTGTGTAAACTGTTCATATCTGTTTAACGCATCTTGTATTATATCTACGCCTGTTATAGAGTAATTCGGCTGTAAGTCTTTTATAGACTGTATCATATACTCTATTGCCGCATTACTATCTGTTTTCATCAGCTTTGCTATCTGCTGAACAACTGGAACAGATTTATAATATAGATATTCTTCTCTGATTGTATCTACTAAATATCTATCACTTTCCTGTACTTCTACAATCTCAAAATCTGGAAACTGCGCTATGAATGTTGCTTTATCAGGTACGTTTCCATATTCTGTATTATGATTTAAGATAAACTCTATCTCATCTTGATACTCGGGAAAGTAATCCTTTGTTATCTGATTTTCTTCCAACAGACTAATATCTTGTGTCTGTAAAATTTTACTGATAATTTGTAAAGCAACCATGCTATTACTCCTTGTCTTTGATTATTTTTGTGCCATTCTTTTCACATTTCCACAAATAAGTATCAAATGGTATAATATCATCTAAACCACTTTTTAACCAATTATCAAACAATTCATCCTCAGTAGCCTCTACGATTTTATTATTCTCTATCTTCATCTGCCCCTCCTGTCTTTACCTTTAAACTCTACTACACTACCTGTTCTGTATATTCTGCTTGCCAATCTTACTCCAACAGCATTTGCAAGTGCATCAAAATCTGTCATATTTCCTGTAAATATATTAGCTTTTTCGCTGAATATACGCTGGTCAACATATGACAATAGCTGTGAATGGTCGTAAGCACTCATATCTGTACTTGCTATATCATCCCATACAACTAAATCACATTCAAGTAGATTATGTTTATACGTTTCTGATAATGGTTTCTGAAAATTCTTTAACTGATTCAGTAATGTTGGAACGTGTACGAACATACCTCTTACTCTAAAACCATTTCCTGCCCATATACTATCAAAGTATTTCATCATTAACTTTATTGCCCATGTTGTCTTGCCATTACCCGTACAACTACTTGTGATATACAGATTAAATCCTTCATCAACATATCGTGCTATATCATCTTTAAACTCTGCCAATGTACAAAACGCATCATAGTCAACACCTGCTTGTAATGATATAGGATATTGTTTTGATTTTGGTATATTGCTGTTATCTACAAGATACTTCATTTCAAGGTATCTAATGCAAGTATCAGTACATTCATTCTCACATACTTCTTTGTACCAACAATATTGTATCTTCAAAACTTTGTCCTCATTCCTTTCTTCTCACGTTCTTTGTTTATACGTTCTTCTTCTTTCTCATCTTCTTCTGTATAGCCACTACTATTGACTGTATTCTGTTCACCAAATGTATCTTTCTTTTTATACTTCTTATCTTCTTTCAATTCATAAAATCCAGACCATCCATTATCAAGTGTTTGTAATGCTATTTTACGCTGAATATAATTATCTGTCGATAACTGTTTTAACTTATTCAATTTACCTTTAAATGTATTCTGATATATTGGTATTCCACTTTCTTTGCTGTTCTCTAAACATCTTTTCAAAAACTGTATAAGATATTCTCTTAATATGATATCATCTGTAAAATCATCTATAAGACTAACACACTTATCCCATAAAGATTGCTTTTTAGGTTTGACTATATCAGTTCCAAATTCAAAATTTTCTACTATATCTTTAGATATAGTTTTATTATTTTGTTTAGTAGTATTACTAGTATTATTGTGTAAAGTTTCTTTACTACCCTCGTAAAGTTTCTTTACTACCCCCATAAGATAATTTATTTGTTTCTGATTTACTCGATACTCATTGTGTCTTCCTGTTCTAGCGTCATCTACAAGTGTTACCTCGATTAGATTTTTCTCTTCAAGATTATCTATAGCCTTATCGACAGTAGGTAATGATATATTAAATGTATTAGCCATATAGCTTCTACTGCCATAGAACCATGTATCACCATCTTGACTAAATCCATATATTAAGGCAAATATTAAAAGTTCATTACCTTTTAACCCAAGTTCATTACACATCCAACCTTGTATCACTACATAATTATTACTACTTAATTCTTTAGACATATCAATCTCCTTTGTTATAAAACAAATAGCTTGTATAAAAGAGAGTGCAGTCTCGATTATACAAGCTATTGCTGGTTAGCTAAATTATGAGGTCTTGTTGCCAAGTTCTGCACAACTCAGCTAACCTATTTTAAGAAAGAGTAAAATTCTCGTTCACAAGTATAATAACATTATACTACACATTTGTCAACTACTTTTTTCTTTCCTTATACATTTCATATATTTCTTCAATCTGACGGTCAACTTCTCCGTTGCAAGATTCCCAAAGCTTTGCTCTTGCTTCTTCTAAATCTTCTCCCGGCTCTACACTTCTTTCTTCGCCATATTCTATTGTGTAAAACTGGTCTCCGCTCCTTGTAGCTATCTTAATACTTGTTCTACTTGTAGCTTTAATTATCGTTGTCTGTGCCATCTTTCTTCTCCTTTACTTTTGATACTCTAAGTGTCATTACTTCCTTTTTCTCACGACAGTTGTCCATTTCAATCAGCACTTCTTTAGGTATTGCACCGTTATAGATAGCTGATTCAAGCGCATCCATATCAACATATTTCTTTGTCTTTACAATTCCTGATTCAGCACTAACTTTATCTTGCAGGAGGGCTAATAGCTTATCCTCGTTCATTGTATTTCTTTCAGATACAGAATATGTTATTTTGTAACCTCCAGATGATATACTATCAATACCTTCTTCTTCCATTATCTTCTTTATCTCTGCATTTTCAGCTTTACATATATTTGTATATTCATCTAAGGTTTCTTTGTGACTACCATATTCTGGTATTAAAGTTAATAATCTGTCTGTGTTTGGTATTTTATTCGTCCTCATCGTCTATATATTTCTCCTTTTTTGTATATAATTTATGTGTGATACTTCCCATAAGACCGTTACGACCTCTTGGTATAGCTTGCTTAAATGTAATTACTTTCCACACATCATCACGTTTCCAATAACGTGTCTGTCTACCACCTTGCTGTATATAATCTGGAAGTAGCTGTGCATATTCATTATCAGGATTTGATTTCTTAAACCAATACCAATAATTAATTGCTTTTGTTGATACTCCTGCAAGCATGGCAAGTTCTTCAACTTTGATATATTCTTTGTAATCCACTTCTTACACCTCCTTTCTAACTTAATAAGAAGTCAAGTACCTCTGACTTACTCATATCAACCTTACCATCCACAAGAGCATCTGACATAGCACCTTTCTTCTGTACAAGTTCATGGATTCTTTCGTCTATTGTATCCTTACACATAAGGTTGTAGATTGTAACATTATGCTTCTGTCCTACTCTGTGGCATCTATCTGTTGCTTGGTCGTATAATGCTCTGTTCCAAGGTTCGTCAAGAAATATCTCAACTGTTCCTGCGGTGAGAGTGAGACCTGTACCCATAGCGCCAATTGTACCTATAATGTATTTACACTCAGGATTATTCTGAAAATGATTTACATTTACCTGTCTATCAGCATCGTTTGTCTGACCAGTAATGACAACACCTTTATACTTCTTTGCAAGTCTGGCTCTAATAACATCTGTCATCTGCGTCCAGTTAGAAAAGATAACAACTTTCTTTCCATTCTCTATTGCTTCTTCAACAAGTTCTTCCATTCTATCAAGCTTTGCACTTTCCTGTATCTTGCTTGAAAGAATACCTGTATAACCTGTAGCTTGTCTCATTCTGATTAATTCTGCAAGTGGATTAGGTGCTGTCTTTATGTTATCAATATTACTCTGAATATCTGCTGTGACCTCTTTATAGATAACAGCTTGCTTTGGTGTCATATCAACGTATTCATCTATGTATGTCTTTTCCGGTAAGTCTAATACATCATCTTTAAGTCTACGTAACATTATGTCATTAAGTCTTTCCTGTAACTCGTCAAGATTCTTATAGCCGACTACTTCATATCCGCCATAGCCACCCATTACACAATAATGATTTTTAAATCTGTAAAAGGCATTCTTTTCATAACCAAGCCATTTAAGAATTATGTATAAGTCCATAGGCTGATTCATAAGTGGTGTACCTGTCATAGCTATACGACATTCAGATTGTAATTTAAGAATACCTTTGCCCTGCTGACTTGATGGGTTCTTACACTTATGTATCTCATCAATAGCTATAATACCTATCTCACCCGATTTGCATTTATTTGCGATTTCAGACACGATTTTTTCATCACGCATAGTTTCTACATTCGTTATAATAAAATACGCTCCAAGTGCTTCCAAATTGCAAATATCAGTATATTTATCTGCATTAGACCCTATAACAATTTTATCGTTCTTAATTCTCTGTCCAAGAATGTATGCTTCCTCATCTGAATGTGTATGAATTTCATTAACCCAGTTCCATTTAAGACCATTAACTCCGCATACTATAAGACAATGCTTGTATCCTTTCTGTAATTTCTTTGCTACTGCTATATCAATGACTTGTTTTGTGTTATGAGTTACTACAAAATGCTCGGCTAAATACAGATGGTCATTACTATCAACTGTAATACACTTTGCGTCTGCATTATCAATCTTTTCAATAGCAATTATATTTCTTCTTGTCTTGAAATGTCGGTCTTTCAATAATGATTTTTTACGAGTAAGAGTACAATACAGTTGAGGTCTATCAAATTTAATAGTCAGATTGTAACTTGTTCCCGTAATCTTTCCATCATAACCACACTCACTTTCAGAGTAACTTACAATACCACCTAAACTTTCAACTAAAAATCTTACATCTTCACATAACTGTTTTGATACAGTTGAATAAGTTAATAAATTATCAGATGTTGCATAGCCATCCGTATCAATAAGTCCTTGTAATACTTCTGTTCTAACTGCGATTGAATTGTACTTGTATATATCTGGAATGAATTTTGTGTGAGAGTTTCTTCCATGTAAATCTAAATCAGTAAGTGCTTTTCTTATTATATTAGTTTTGCCTTGTATATCAGTACCTTTAATATAATATTCAATATCTCCCATACTTGGTGCTGAATACAACTCATAGCCTTTAGGTAATCTTGAATTGATATTATCTACCATTTCACTATCAATCGTAGTAAATCTTATTGTATGGGTAGTAATTCCACCATCACCTAACAATGCACCTAATACATAAGGCTCTATTGGCACTTCTTGATATTCAAATTGAACAGGTTTACATCTATCTATGTAATATTTGTAACTTCCAGAACCTTCGCTGAATAGATTATCTTTTCGTACATTTCCGAATTGGTCTTTCTTAGTAAACCATTCTGTATCAACTACTTTAGTTCCATGTTGGTCATGTATCTGCCATAAATGGTCTTTACAACAATCAATACTTACTCCATCAGAAAATGTAATACGATACATTTCAACATTCTTATGATAGTATGTGGCAGTTACTTTAGTTGGGCTACCGTCTTTACCAAATACATAATCTCCAACTTCAATATCTTTCATTTCCTTGTACCCTGTTGGAGTATATATTTTAGTATTTAATGCAAGTGCTTTTCCAAGACCCTGTTCATCACCTAACAGCCATCTGTCGTACTTCAATCCAAAATTAAACCCATCAATCTGATGCTCAAAAGGTTTTGTTTTGAAGTTGAAGTTAGCTGGTGTTTCAGCTTTCTTATCTTCAAATGATATGTACTTGCCTGAAATATCAAAATCAAAGTCCTGTAAGTTATCTATAAGATACTGTATCTTTTTTACAGGTATTTCCCACTCTTTTGTATCTTTGTTCCAATATCTTGTGGGCAGTTCTCTTACTGTATCAACCACTTTCTGGTTGTAGTCAAATGATACAAAAGCTGAATAATCATCATCTATATTTTTAGAGTTTTTAATCTGTATCGTTATCATAGTTTTTATACCTTTCTTCTTTCATCTTTTTATATCGTTCTCTGTCTTTCTTTGGCAGATGATTTATTGACCACTCTTTGTCAGGCCACACATCTATCTTACTCCAAATATCATCATCACTTATTGGCTCATTTCTTATAAATCTCCAAGCCGCTTCACTTGTCTTAAACATATAATTGTAATCATAATATCTGTCTGTTACATAACCTCTTCTTCCGGGCATTTTCTGTATTACTCGATTCATTATGATTACAAGTTGTTCTGACGGTATCATTACAACATTCCAACCATCTTTATCTTTGATCGGAAAGTAAACTAACATTTGCTTCACCTCCTTGTTGTTTATCAACTTATAAACATTGTACTACACATTTATAATCTTGTCAACAAAAAAATCGTCACTCGCTGAAAAGTGACGATTTTACGTTATATATTAAGTTGTTTAATCATAGAAACAATAGCATCTCTTTCAGCTTGGGTATCTGTACTACTATATAATGTATGTATAAATTCACTCAACTCTTTACATACATTGTATATAGAATTGATTACTGCTGATTCCGTTACTTCTTGCATCTGATATTTACGTTTGATTTCTCTATATAATTGATATTGAGGTAGTATGTCATTGAGTTCCTTTTCAACTCTGTTTGAGTTCTTACTATAATAAGCATTTTTTATGATATACATATCTGCTAATATGCGACAGTTTTCCAATGTTGTATCACTGTTTTCAAGGTCTTGTATAGTATCTTCAATCTCCTGTATATCTAACATTCAGCACCTCCAATATCTTATCCAACTTCTTATTCTGTTCTTGCAGAATATCATGGATTTCTGCTATCTGCTTATTGTTGGTGTCAATCGTCTGTAGCTGTAAACAGAAATCCATAATATTCACAAGGTCAATCATGCCAAGATTATTCATTAATCTTCTATCTGACTAATACATCTTTCCATAGCCTGACGAGTTTTTTCATCTGGTGCTGACTGCATCATAGAACGAAGCTGGTTTATCATACGCTTTGAATCACGGGAATATCCACTGTCACGACTATAGTCATTGGAATAATTAGAATATCCATCACGGCTATAACCATCATTAGCATATCCGTCATAACTCATTCCACTCGAATAACCATTGTCGCTACTATATCTCCCCATGCTGTCACGTTTTGCATTTCTACCTCTTCCACGTGCATTAGAATATCCATCGTTAGAATATCCACTTTCTTCCATCTGCATTATCTCATCAATGTAGTGGATAGAAGCTGTAAGTTTTTCAATTAACTCCAAAGAACCGGAAGTTACTTGACCCTTGCCTGCAAGTTTATCAAGTTCTTCACAAAGCATATCTCGGAGTTCTTCCATCTTCTTCATAATGTTTACCTCCTGTCTATGCTACCCTATTGATTACTATGTTTGCGTTCTGTACATCTATAGGCTGTGTACTGCTATTCTCGATTGCAATAGTTGTACAGCAACCTTTAGGTACTGTAATGTAGGTAAATTCAGCCACGTTCCAGAAATCTCCAACTGCCGCCGGTGTCACGATTGCTCTACTTGTTGGTACTTGCTCACCGTCTATAGTGAGTGTTACCTGTATAGGTTCAACTGTTCCACCTTCTGCTATTGCTATGTTAGAACCAAACATAACTGAATATCTCGCAAAGCAACCTGTAGGATTATTAACTATGCCTCGTAAAGTGAAGATACCCGAACCAGCACGATGAAAAACATATCCGCTGTTGCAAGGTATAATATCCTCAGTAAACAAAACATTCTGATTAGCAGGAATTGTCTGTAAAGCGTTTGCTACATACTCTGCCATAGTCAACACCTCCTAAAAGCTACCGTTGCAACCACATCCGCAACCTGTATTATTATTGCACTGGAATATAGGCTGTCTGCCATATACAGGAACAGTAGGAACAGGACAGTTAGAAAGTCTGTTATAAAGCTGGTCAACCTCATTGTTAAGACCCTGTGCTATAAATGCGTTCTGTGCTGTCTGACTTGCCGCAAGATTAGCCATTGTAAGCTGTCTCTCAAGGTCTGCAATCTTTGTATTCTTGCCATCCAGTTCAAGCTGGCAAAGTTTATCAATGATTGTCTGTGTTCCTCTTGTCTGACTGTCTATAATATCCCTTGTGTTCATCATAGACTGTGTTCTATCAGCACAATTCTCTGTAGCTACTGTGTACTTGAGGTCTGCAATACCAAGTCTGTTTTCACAGCAACAATCGGCAAGCTGTGACTGAACACCATTAAAGCCCTGATTCATGGCTGTCTGTGTGGCAAAAGCTGTCTGCATATTAGCCATCTGTCTTGCGTTTGCACCCTGTTCTACACCTGCAAAACCGTTGCAAAGTGCCATCTGAATATCACTGCCTGTATTGCAAAGCTGTGTTGACAGATTGTTTACTCCGTCTCTTATGGATGTGATGTTGTCATTAAGCATCTGATTCTGGAATCCTTCACTTGTAATGTTAGCTTGGTTCATCCATGGATATATTGAATTATATCCACCACCAAAGCCACCATTACCGCCCCAACCATTACCGTTGAAAGCGAAAAGGAAAAGAACGAGAAGCCACCAAGCACCGTCTCCACCAAAACCACCGAAACCATTGTTACCGGTTACTGCGGCTACATCTGCGGCGGAAAGTCCGCCATTTTCTGCTAAAGACATAAGTTTGTCCTCCTTTGTGATTTATTTATAATTTTGCAAAATTATTTCAGTAGGGATTGCATTTCATTTGCCATCTGTGACAGTCTGTTAAACTGCTCTTGTGACATTTTTCCAGAATTAAGAAGTTCTTGCACTTGCTGTTTAGGGTCTCCCTTAAAGCTATTTCTGAATTGCTGAAACTGTGCAAGCATATTATTCTGTGGTTTACGATTGAATAGATTATAGATAGGATTAGCCATTGTTATTCCTCCTTGTCATAGACCTGTTATTATGATTGTCAGATTGCGTTTTAAGAATGATTTGTTCAAGTCGCTTATCTAATTCAGCTTTAGTTACATAATCGTCTAAATTGACGTTTGGTGCGCTTGTAGCTGTATCTGTGTGTTGCTCTGCTGTGCGTTCTGAATAGTCAAATATTCTTAAAGGCATTGGCATACCACTTGTGTCGGTTGACTTGATGTAGAATACAGAATTTTCACTGTCCATAAGTAAGACTGAATTTCCTGCACCAACTAAATAACTCTTTGCACCTGCTTCACCTTGTACCCAGACTATTCCACTCTGCTGATTAGTCTGCGGTGGTTGATATACTTGTGGCATTTGTTGATACTGTGGGTACTGATAGTTCATCGGAAAATAATTGTAAGCCATTTCTCTTACTCCTTTCTTTGCCAGTAATAGGTTACAACTTCATCGCCACTGTCCCAACTGTCATAATAATTTCCGTCTATTGCGGTGACAACGTGTGTTCCTGTACATAAGATATAATTGCCTTGCGGATAATCTATGCAGAAATCTCTGACTGTATAACAGTCCGGACAAGTGTTAGGTATAATATGTCTGCTATAATCATTGTTGCGTAAGAAGTTACCCCATACATTATTAGCAGATGGCATATCAGATAACATAAGTCCTTGTATTGCAAGTCTGATATAGACTTCTTCCCAAGACATTCCTAAAGATTTTGAGATAGCACGAATAACGCAGTCACCGACATATACGCTGTGAGGATTAGGGTTATATCTAATGAACATCGTGCTATCTCCTTTCTCTTTATAGACTTACAATACAATAAAAAAGAGACTGTAGATTATACAGTCTCTTTACGAAATCTATACGATTTTTATATGCTTACAGCACTTTTATCATCTTGTCCTTGATGCGCCTGATTAACTTACTCACCTTTGCTTCTGAAATATTCATCTGTAATGCTATATAGGTATTTGATTTGTTCTTTGCTCTGAGGTTGAAACATTCCAATTCCTCATCAGAGAAGTTACAACTATCTCTAAAATATTGCAATTCAAATTCAACAAAATCTTGAATAGGCGGTAATTTCATATATCAACTCCTAGTCTGTAAAGCTAAGAACATACGTTATCTTCATGGTCTTATCTGCTGTCTTTGTAACTTGTTCATCCAAGTTATCTATTGTTGCAAGATAGTTGGTTGTCTTAATCATATTAAACCATTCGCTGTATGACGATTCCCATATAGCACTTACTAACTTATTGTCATCCAATATCTGTGAGACCATGTTGTAGCTCGGAACATTACTGTTGGTTAGATATACTGCACGAGCGCCCATATCAGCTTTCATGCCAGCAAAGTATGCCACCTCTTCAGTCGGATAGCTAAATCCTAGATACGTGCATCCGAATGTCGCTGTCACCGTCGTGATGTCAGCATTATTCGTGATGTCCTCGAAGTAATGAATGCTATTGTTTGAATCTCCCGCATTGTATCGCTGAATAAGAATTGTGTCTGTCGAGAATGCTATGCCTGGAATAAGGAAGTCAAGCTGTTCGCCTGCCGGATTCGCTACTGTAAATGCAGATATTGTGTTGTCCGGATTGATTCGAACAACCTGCAACGTCGCTCCGTTTTCAAGTCTGCCCCATTGACCTTGTCCGTAGCCAGGATATCCAATGCCTGCAATCATGTAATAGTATTCGCCCTGTTTTAAGTACCACGATGGCTCTCTGCCGTTTAATGCACTTACAAATGCTGACGGTAAACTTATCTCTGTTTCTGTAACAGGTAAGTATTCAGAGCCACTACCGCTTGCATATGCTGGATAGTTGTTTCTTAAATCAAGCTTTGACATTGGAACTTTGTATGTCTTTAGCTTAATTTTTCCTGTAGCACTCATGTGTTCTGCTGTATGGTCAGTTGTTGGAACTAAATTGTAATAGTCAACAAGTGTAAGTGTTGAATTTGTCCATGAACCCCTTACAATTCTCTGTCTTATACTTGGCATATTATCTACACCAACAGCTTGAGGTGTTCCACCAAGAGCAAAGTCACTTCTCTTTGTTGATTTAGCAAGTAAGCTTGTTGAATTTCCTTCACCTATATAGCCATGATTTGCTGAGGTAAGGCAAACACAGTTTATGTTTCCGTTTGCCTGCGTAGTTGTAAAATCCCATACCATCTTGTATTTACCATCAGATAGCCAACCAGATTCTGATGAGTTATAAGAACCCATTTCTGTGACAGAATCATTTGAGGTAACATCATATACTCCATTGGCTATCATCTTAACACCAGATGGGCATATTATATTGTTTGCATTTTCTGTGATAGCTGTGTCAAAAGCAAGCACTCCGCCCAATAAAGTAGGAATAAGACTTTGACGAACAGCATCCATATGAATCGGAGATATATTGAACATTCCCAAATCGTTAAGATATAGCTGAATGGCATTTGTAACCATGTTGTCATCTTCGTAGCGCTCAACTTCGCCAGTTTTAACATTCGTTAATTCTATGGTTGAATGTCCTTTTATTTTCATTTTGACCCTCCTTTATGATGTCGTTACTTTGGTGTATCGTATTACACCACATATTGTGACTACTCCTGAACTTCCTGCGAATTCGCCTGTAAGCGTTCCATTACTTTCCATATACAATCTATTGCTATACATATCGTAGCTAATCTGATCCGTAACATTGTCAAGAGGATTCCATCTACCATTTTGAAGTCCTGCATCTCTATACATCAAACTGTATTCAATGAGTACATCTATGTTGGTTTCTATATCTATCGTGAATGAAGCATTATCGTGTATTGTGGTTTCTTCGATGTTAATAGTTTTCTCCCATACATCACTGCCATCAATCCATGTGCCTACTTTCTGTTCTGTGGTTGAGTATGTGTGCAAAGATGAACTACCTCCACCTACAAACTTATAGCCTTTTATCGAGTGGATATACGGAGCGTTCATAGCTATCGTTATTGATGTTCCACTACAAGCGGTGATATTCACCCATCTGTCAGAAGCTCCGATAAGGTTTACTATAATTCCATCACTCAAAGTATTTAGGATATCTTCAACTGCAACTGTTCTTATATCTGATTCATGCGATGCACCACTAACAATCGTTACAAAATCATAATTTTCAAGGGCATCTTCAAGCGTATATGTTCCTCCTGTGCTTATGGTGGATGATAATAACTCGGTTGATTCAAACCTTGTGTTTTCTCCTCCACTAGAACCACCACTGTTCGAAATATAAGCAACCGTATAGTCTACTGAATACACACCATCTTGAGCGTAACTTCCACCCTGTGTATTATATAGCTTACATAAATATCTATCACTGTCTGTATCAACGCAAACATTCAAGCCATTGTAATAAGGTGGTGCTCCACTCATATCTGCTTCTGCAAATATAGAAAGTAGTGTTACTTCTGATGGTTTTAATGGGTTTCCATTTGCGTCACAAGGTATTAACCAAGCGTATCCATTTGTATTATCAGTTCTGCTAACAATGGTAATATCACTCTCACTTCCACTACCAATACCATAAGTCTTATCCATATATCTTATCTGTGATGGATAAGTAAATCCTATTTTTTCAAGCACAAAATCATCTATAATAGCATTCCATCCATGTGCATTAATTACAAGATAGTATTGACCTGTTAATTCTGAAATGTCTAATTCTTGATTACTGTATACAGTGTTAGCGTTTGCATAATCAACAACCGCCGCCCACCTTGAATCAGTGGCATCTATTACTTGAACGCTTGAAGGGGCACTGGCTTGCAAACCAATTTGAACGTTCCATCGTGCTTGCTGTGCTGAACTTCCTCCACCATAGCAAGATGACGTGGTCAAGTCGAAACCGATTTTATCCCAAGATGTAACATCAATAGGTGTTGCATAGTAGAACGTACCACCTATCTGCATTCCGCCATCCCAACTTACAGTGATTTGGTCTGATGTACTACTTACATTCATTGCAGATTCCATTTTTGATGATATAGATGACATATCAATAGTGGTAGTTGAGGATATTGTACTTCCATTAGGAATAAATCTAATTGTTCCATCGTTCTTTTGGTCTGTGGTGAGAGCATTGTACTCGTCAAGTGTAATTTCTTCAGCACTTGATCCGCCACTCTCATATGCGTTCTCCCATTTCTGCGTGGCTGAATTGTACTTTAGTACCTGTCCATTTGTCGGACTTGATAAATCTACATCAGTTAATCCTGAAAGCGTAGACGAACCGCCACCACCCGAAGGTGTGTCCCATGTGCCGTCAGCTTTGAGATATTTATCCTCATCTCCTGCATTTGGTTGTGGCACTCGCCCACTCTCGCCATCTTCGTTTGCGGATGCTCCGACCATAATCTTGGCTGCACTTTGCTGATTATTATACATCTGCTGGTCGATTATGTCTGTATTGGCATTAATTACACCAAGATTATAATAATCAGTTGTTGCAGGCTTCGTTAGATTGAAATGTGCGCTCTGTGAAGCCATTTATATACCCTCCTTTATCCATGTATGAATGAGTTTTCCAAATCTTCATGTGTATAAGGTGTTAAGCCTTGATGTGTATAATTGCTCATAGCATCCTTATTCATAAACAACATATCTGTAAATCCTTGAAGCTGTATGCTTGTAAGATTAAACATATCTAATTCATTTGTAAGACTTGCTCTGTCTGGTGTGTGTTTAACAAGCGTAGCCACAGGAGTAAAGTTATTCTGTACTTGTGGACTTGTGAAGTTGATTACATTAAGGCTTTCTTCAACTTCGATATTTCCATCCCAATCTCCAACTTCAAGCAATCCTTGTCCATGTATGGCTGCCTTGATATTCTCTATTGGAATACTAGCACTTCCACCTGACATATTAAGCTTTACAACAAATTTGAATGTTCTTGCACTTGTTATTGTGATGAAATAAAGAAGTCTGAGAACGTGTTTACCATCTATCCATGTTTCAGTTGGATAGTAATTTGTAACCTCAGCACTATTAATCTCATAAGTTATCTTTCCTATTGCTGTAGTCTGTGTGTCTACATCTAACAATATCTCAGCATCAAATACTGCCAATGTTGTTTGGGTTGACGTAAATCTTATGCTGATAATATTCTTATTCTCATTGTTTAGTACATTCAACGCCACAGCATTTGTATATGTGTAATACTGTTCTTTTGTTATCTGTATATCATCTTTTAAATCCTGCTCTGTAACGCTGTATTCATATCCAGCAATAGTAGCCTGTTCTGTATAATCCTCTGTTCCTGATGCTCTAATATTCTGTTCAATCAGTAAAGGTCCAGAATATTCAATCTCACATACAAGACTATCTCCAAACTCTGTTTGAACAATGCTACCAAGTTGAATGTTGTAATCAGATACAATCATATTAATCTTAGCAGGACTGTATGCGACTTTGGCAACGCTTGTAAGAATTGCATTTGCAATAACTGTCAATTCTGCATTTGTCTTGTCCAGAATAAGTAAGTTGTTCTGAATACAGATTGTTTTATCGCCATCACCAACAGTAGCTGTTGTTCCTCTTACTGAATTATCAAGAATAACTTGAGAGAATACAGGAACTGTAAATGATTCAAATTCCGATGTGTTCTTTTCATAGCTGTCTGTTATGTCATAGTTTGAGTATGTGGATATGAATTGTAATACACCTTCTCTTGAAATGTTAGCATTACAAGCCTGTATTGCACATATATACCTGAGCATATCCACGAAGCTGACACCCTTTATCTTCTGTGTCTTTGCTATCATAAGATTATCATTTGGAAGTGATACAGTATTGTCATATGGAAGATTTACAAATTCACATAGACCTTCTCTGAAATCCTTCAGAGATATTTCAGAATGAGTAGCGAATAATTCATTCCAATATCGTGTTACATTTATCTTTGCTTTGTAATACAAGGCATCATATGCCACAATATGTCTTGATGTATCACTTCTTGAACGATTACGCACACAGGAATCAACTCTACCATAGAATAATGGAACTTTCACAGCGGTTGAACTTTCATCAGCTTTGACCATCTGATAGACTTCTATAAATTTCTTCTCTATGTCTGGAATGTCATGTACATCAACCTCAAACTTATTGGCATTACATTGTCCAATAGTAAATCCCTCTGTGCATAACACTTCATCTAAAGACAGACTACCAGATTCAATTCCTGTTGTTATATCTGGTATGTTAGGATTATAAGGAAAATGTATTACCGTTTCTCTATATACTCTAATATCAGCCATAGCATCTTCCTCACTTAATACTCAATCAATTCCATCTTTAATTCTTTGTACTTGATATTCTCACCTTCAATATGATTTATAGGGAACTCCATGTTTGGTCTATAGAAATAACCCTCATCATATCTGTTATTCTCGTCATCCCAGTATTGAAGATGTACTTTTCTCTGCACATGGTCAACCTCTGCGCTGTAGAAGAAATTTTGTAGCTCTATCTTATCATCTAAATCCAAAGGTCTTACCGTGAATGTAATCTTTGTTTTCTTACCTTCTGCTGTTACTCTGGTAAGTTCACGACTATTATCATCACGATAAGCCTTTAATTCTTCTCTTTGCTTTGGATTACTGCTCCAAGAATCAAATTTAATGAAACGGTTAGGAAAGACAGTATATACAGGTGTTGTACCGTTCATTACTATTGACCTGAGTAAATAGCCTTTAAAATTTCCCATATATTCTATCTCCTTCCCGTCTGCTTATATTTCTTATCTTCCTCATCCCACACAGCTTGTGCAACAACTTTACTGTTTAATTGTAACACAACAGGTGCGTTATTGCTACTAATATTCATATCTGCTAGGGCAGTCTTAAATGCGTCAATCATTGTAGCAAGAGGTGTTTCAATATTAGTACCGCTAGACTGGTCACCCAACATAGCAAGAAACTCTCTGTTTGGTGGTATAACCGCACCCTGTGCCAGTAGAGGTATTTTTGGGATTGAAGAGAAAAATGGTAAAGAAGAGAATAAACTTGTAGCACCAAATTTAATCCCTCTCAATCTGTTCAAAGCAGTATTAATTGCACTGAATGGAGTAGCTACTACAGTATTCATTCCAGAAAGCAGACCATTTACAGTATTCTTCATTGATTCTGATATATCTGTGTTAAATTCTCCAAAGACTGTACTTCCGTTGCTGAACGCTTCTTGTACTGTATTCCATGAATCTTCAAAAGTTGTTCCAAAGAAAGTAGGTAAGTCTGTAAATGCACCTTCAATATTATCTTTAACACTTGTAAAATGGTTTGTCAGAGAATCCTCAGCGAATGCTTGTTTAGCTCCTGACAATGTTTCAGCAAATCTCTCTTGCACATCAGATGGCATACCATTAAATGATGTAACAACCTCTTCGGCTCTTGCTTCAAAAGTAGGTTTAATAGAATCCTCATTGAACTCTTCCTTGATACCTTCTTTTGTTTGAGCAAATAATTCTTGAACATCGGATGGCATACCATTAAATGATTCTACAGTATTATCCTTTGTCTGTTGCATCAATTCTTGTACTTCTGAAGGCATACCGTTGAATGTTTGTACTGCATCATCCCTTGTTTGTTGCATGAGTTCCTGAACATCTGACGGCATACCATTGAATGTCTGAACAACAGTATCTTTGGTTTCCTGCACTTTTTCTTGAACGTCTGACGGCATACCGTTAAATGTCTGAGTGACAGCTTTTTCGGTTTTCTTCATAGCTTCTTCAACGTCAGACGGAATGCCATTAGCCATAACGTGTACTGATTCTGTTATATTCTCTGTACCCCCACTCGTTTCTTGGGCGGCTTTTTGCATAGCCTCTTTTGCAGATGTAGGAATAGAATCAAGAGAATCCTTTACGTCTTTTGTACTCTTTTTTGTTTCTTCCTGTAGTCTGTTTATTTCTTCAACATAATTATCACAGCTATTTTTAAACTTCTCCCATTCTTCATCTGAAACAAGTTCGTGAAGTCCAAGAACATCATACGAATACTGCGCACGTTGGAATGTTTCATTTACTGAATCAGAAATCTCTTTAGCTTTTTTGTTAGCTTTATCAAGTGTGTCTGGTCCACCTGTAAGCATATCAGATATAGCATTTCCAAGAGTAGTACCACCAGTTGTTTGCGAATATTCTGTTGCGGCTTTACCAATTTCATCTGCGGCTTCATACAAATACTTTGTAGGACCGTGTGACATTTTCTGATATTCAGCCGCCATTTCATCGTCACCAAAAGCAGTTGCTATAACAGAACCTATGCTACCAGCTAAACTACTTCCAAACTCAAACAGCGCATACCCAGCGCCAATAGCACCGACTACCTTACCGACTGATGTACTAAAGAATTTAGACAATGCACCCGAAACTTTGCCCGCTAAACCACCACCTGTGGCAGATGTAACTCCACCACTGATAGCATCTGCTATATTTGTGCTGAATAATCCAGTTATTTTACCCCATAGCCATTTAGCACCAAATATAGCTAATAAGGCTGTACCTATATCTGCAAGTGCTTCTGGATTTGAGGCAAGTCCAAGTAACGCTTTTCCTAATCCTTTGATTAATGCAAGTGCTACTTTACCAAGTTCGACAATTAATCCTAGCCAATCTATATTAGTAAGTAAATCAGCTATTGCTTTTCCTACTTCATACCAGTCCACTGTTTCTATAAAGTCTGCAATCGCACCAATTATATTCTTTGCACAATCTGATAAGTCAGTTGCTAGTTGTGCAAAATCAATACCATTTAAAAATTCATTGATAGCATTACCTACTGTTACGCCTAATTGAGAAGATACAATGAAACTACTTAATCCTGTAAGTATTCCACTTGCAAGATTTGATAGGTCAGCACCAAGTGTGTCCCAATGAATATCTTGTATAAGGTTCTTTAAACTTTCACCAAGTTTAGAACCAAGTTGTTCCCACTTAAGACCCTTCTCTGGGTCTACAAGTCCTGCGGCAAAGTCGATAATAGCATTTATCTTTCCAGCAAAAAATCTTCCTACCGTCTCTGGTTCTATTGTATCAACAAGACCATTAACAGCATCAGCTATCTTGCCACCCAGCTTCTTCCAAGGTACTGTTTCCCACCAAGTAGCAACTGTATCCATGAATGCCATAACAGTATCACCGATAGTTCTGCCAAGTAAATCAGCATCCCAACCGTCAATGAAACCACCAAGTATTCTGCCGATATTCTGTGCCCATTTAACACTCTTTGGTCTAAATTTCTTAACCCAATCATCAAACCTCTCTGTGATTATATTAAGTTTATCAGCAAATGCACTTCCGACACCTTCCCAATCGCCTTTTGCAATAGCTTCTTTTATAATCTTTGCTAAATCACTTTCAGCGGCAACTTTCTCAAACTCACCTGTAAGTCCGTCTGCGGCTCCACTTCCACCGCCACCACTATCCTTAGGCTGGTCTATAACAAGAAGATTATCATACTCGGCAAGTTCTTTATTAGCTTCTTTAGCCGCACTACCTACACCCTTAATGCTATCAGCATAACTATCGTCAGCTTTCTTGGCTTTATAGATATAAGACTGTCCTGTAATTATTGCAAAGAAATTTGCTAAAGCGGTTGCGGCGGCAGATATTAAATCAATGATATAAACAAGTGCGGGTGCTAAAGCGTGCATGAGAGGTTGTGCCATAGTTCCCATACTTAACTTCATGGCATTAAATGAGTTCATAAGTGCTGATACATCAGCATCAACTTCCTCAAATTGTGTAGCCATAAGTTTTAATGCGTCCTGTGTATATGCTCTTAATTTTCTCCATAAGATGAAAACAGAACGAATACCCAAGCCCCATTTCAAAGTATTTTTTATTATCTTCTTCATTGACATATTATGTGCTTCTGATGCCTTATTTATGCCAAGAAGTTTTGAACCAATATTAGAAATACCTTTGACTGCTTTAGATACCGAATGTGCAACTTTTGTAAATGCTTTGACAATATTACTTGCGGTTTGTTTAATTCTACTAATACGTTCCTTAAATCGGTTCCAAGAACTGCTAGCACGGTAACCTTCTTTAGCGACCTCTCTTGCACTACTCGTCAGCATAGCCATTCTATTATTAGCATCACCTAATCGTTCCGCAAGTCTCTGATACTCATCCGTATCTTTACCGAGTAGCCACTTTTGACCTTTTTGTTCAAGTGCCTGCTGATATGTTTGAGTATCTCTAATCCGTTTTTGCGTGAATTGTAGTGCTACAGTTGCCTTTGTAATATCAGTGGGATTTGTAAGTGTTTTAAGTTGCTGTTTATAATTCTCAACTTCTTTTTCCAATCTTTCAATATCATTTATTGTTTTTTGAAAAATTGGTGTATATCCCACTCTCTTATTTTCAAGTTTAGCCATTTGACGTTCAAGATTCCAAGCGGCTGAACTAGCACTACTCATCTGTTTCTTGATATTATCAAATTGTTTACCAAGATTTTTGCCAGATGTTTTATCAAATATATCTTTTATTTCCAATTGTAGGTCATGTGCTTTGTCGATGGCATCTTGCGGGTCAAGCCCTATCGACATTGTTATATCAGCCATTTACATTCACCTACTTTCTATAATAATCTATTTTGCGTTCCACAAACTCATTACCCAATCATCAGCTTCTCTATCTTCAAGTGTTTTAGAGTTCCAAGTAAAGTATTGTGGATTATCACGTTTAAACTGTTGTTCGTATTTTTCCAATTTCTTATTAGTGACTATCTTATGTCTGATACTAACAACCTGTGATAACAAAGAATCACCGACTGCTGTGTAGTAACCCATAAAAGTCCACCAATGAATATAAGGTGCTAAACGAATCTCTGTATTAGCTACTTTATTGATTGCGGCACAAATCATCTGTTCATCTTTATCCCAATCAATAAGTCTGTAATTAAACTTTGCACCTATACTTTCTTCTTCTCCGCAATTAAAGAATTTATACATTTCCTTAATTGCCTGCCCTATATCCGGTATATTATCTATGTCCTCGATGCTATTTACATCTTCATAAAAAATAATAAGGCAGGCTATCGCACGTTCTTGTTCAGTCAATTCCGTATCATTTAATGCAGAAAAACAATCAAGAACGACACGATAATCTCCCTTATTTCTTATACCGAAAGACTTGTCTTGTATTGTGATTGAAGTTGGTATATTATACATATATTATTTCCTAATATATTTATCGGTATGCTTGTTAATACGTTTCCTCATCAGTGCATATTCCTTATCAAGGTTTGTCTCATACAGTTTGGTAAGTTTATCAAGTACATACTCATATGTAAACTGACCGTTGTGTGGGTCAAACATTGAACCTGAAGGAACAACTTTAGCTGAAACATCAGCATCAAATATATAATCCATAATTTCTCTCATTTCAGAATCAATTTCACGAAGTACCTGTGATATATTTCCCTTTTCTACTACTTCATCAAGAGAATCATCATCTGAACTTTCACTCTGCACTTTCATAAGATTTGCCTTCTGTTCAAGTGCAACAAGTTTAGGGTAGGAATCCTCGATACGATTGATTACTGATAAATCAGATGTATTAAGTTCCAGTATTCTGTTATTATCTCCATCAATTCTAAACTTCTTTTTTCTAATATCATCAAAATTGACATCCACAATATCATTGTCTACTGGTGCTTCTACCTTAACTTCTTCTTTTACCTCTTCACTAATTGGATTAGACTTCTTTGTCATATCTTGTACCTCCTAATATTAATTAAACATCTGCTGTAAACTCAAAGTCTGCTGTAATCTTATCAACTGTACCTGTCTGTGGCTTGCCTGAACCATTCCAGTCATTACTGTAATATACAGTGATTGGGAAGTTTACGTTAGAATCTCCACCAAATGAATCATAAGAGATTGTGCATCCGCTATGTCTCTCAGCCTCATAACCGTCCTGTGCATTACCAATAAATGCAGTAATTACATAAAGGTTAAACTGATTAAGTTCTGATACAGCATTTCTCCTACGAATATCATTGAGAAGTGCGCCCAGCTTACTTCCACCCAGTACAAGAAACGGGTCGAATGGTTGCTGTGGCTGTGTTCTGTTTACATCGGTGTAATTGATACCACGAATATCAGTTGTAGTTTCAATGTCAGCATTGTACTCAATGCTTGAATCTTCTGTACGAGTACCAAGAATTTCTCTTACTTCTGTTGATGTTGTACCGACTGTTTCAGTCCACTCAACAACTGTGATAAGAAGCTTTCTTTCGGCTCTCTGACCTGCGTTTAAGTTAAACTGCTTAACTGCCATTGTAGTAGTCTCCTTTCATTATTTCCATATTACTTTTGAGTTATCTACATATTTTATTCTTATTGCTATACTATATCTTCCTAATGCTGGTTGCACTGATGTATCAACATCTTCAAGTACCGGTGTGGAGGTTAAAGTTTCCATTGAATCGACTATACAATCTTCTCCAAAATCCGGAAAGTTGTAAACGGAAGCTTGTTCATTTATCCAGTCAATCAGACTTTGAACATCTGCAAGGTCACTGACGTTTTCATCAGGATAACCCTCTGCCTTTACCACAGCATTTTGAGATACAGATTTGAATAAGATTATTGTAAATATATATTCCTTCAATATACTTCCATCAACATACTTTACTTGTAAAGCTGTATCATTTCCGGAAGTAATAATCTGATTATTATTATCCTTTGCATTTATGAAGTTAAAGAAAAGTGGATTATTAGCAATAACAGGACAGTCTAAAAGAAAACTGATTATTGCTTCATTCTTATCTACTGTCATTTCTTTATCTCCTTTTTGACAAGTGGTGTTGCATAGTTTACAAGAGTTCTATATCCAGGACTTCCTGAAGCAATCTGCTTTGTCCAGAATGACTTAGCGTATTTGTGAACAGTTCTTGTTCTGTGTCTGAATATATGATTATGCTGATAAGCGGCATACGACATTGTTTTTCCAACACCTGGTTGTCCCCAAACTACTTGGGTATATCTTGCGTGTTGTACTATATGTGCGCTTGAATTAAGTGCGCCAGTTTTGTACGGAACATAAGGTTCTACAATTTGAAGCGCACGCTTGGCAATCTGTTGCATAACAACAGGATTCTTGCCTAATGCAATTAATGGATTTGTTACCTTTTCACGAATTGCACTTTTTAAATCCTTTGCACTTATATTAAAAGTCATTTGTGCCATATATTACACACCCTTTACATAATAATGTTCATTACATCTTCCTGCTCCAACATTAACTGCAAACTCTTGTACTTCCATACACCCTTGCAATTCTTTGTACCTCTTTAATAAATCTGTTGACCTTTGACCTGACTGATATTCATTAACAATGTCATCTACTTCACCTTTAATTATAATATCTCCTTGACCAAGTGTAAAGTAATTACCCATCTCGTCATTAGGTAATTTATTCCATACATACTTTTCAAGAAATCTATCATCTTTAGGTATTCTGCATATGATATTGTTAGTCTCTAATACAGTTTCCCCTACAGTTATTTTATCTCCTGTGTACTTCCAGAAACAATTAGGCACAGTGTTTCTAAACCACATAACTATATTGGTTACAGGGTCCTCATAACGATTATATATGGTTAATGTTGTTTCCCACCACGGTGCATAATTACTCATCTGGATATATACCTCTATAAAGAACTCGTCTACCTGCTTCATTTCTTACATCAACCAAATATTGACGTATCATATCTTCTGTTTCATTTCGGGTTAAACTAAATAATATATCTGCCCTTGGAACATTGTATGATATTGAAACACCGTCATTTGACTGTGAAGCTATTGCAGGTTCTGTACTGCCGTCAGATTTCCAACCCATTGATAAAGCATCCGTTTGTTGCTGTACCAACTTTATCAATCTGAATACGCAATACTTTAACTCTATCGGAAATGTTGTATCAGCTACCAATCGGTTAAAGGTAACATAATCTATTAACGCTTTAGCTTGGAAATAATAATCATTAAAAGTGGTTTCATCTAATGTTCCACCCATATTCTGATATTCTTCATACGTTAAATACATTGATTACACCACCTTTATATATTACTCATCATTTCGCTTATTTCGTGCTTTTGTTGTCTGCTTGATAGATTTATCAGCTTGCGCTTTTAAAGTCTCTATTTCAGCTTTCAGTTGCGTTATTTCAGCATTTAATTTATCAATCGTTTCTGACTTTTCAATAAATGCTTTTCGTAAGATATTAGGGTCATGTGGTACACTCGCCTGTACCACATTTCCCTTTTCATCTATTACGTCATACCCTGTTGCGGTATATTTAGCAACTTCATTTTCGCTTACTCGTAAAACCTTATTAGCTTTTCTAATTCGGATTTCTTTCTGCATAAGTCGCACCTCACTCACTAGGCTGTTGTAGTTGAAGTAGAAGTTCCGCCACCAGCAGATACGTTGAACTGAATAGCATTTGACTTATTTTCAAGTACGAATACGTCCTCGAATGATTCCTCGTAGTAAACGTACTTGCCCTCTGACATAGCAGATGGAGCATCAAGTCTACTGAATGTGTAGCTTACAGGTGTGATAACTGCCATTGGGTGAACAAGGAACATATTAATCTGCTGTGCATCAGCATCAACCGCATAGTCACTTGAAAAGTCATAAAGTGTTTTCATAAGTGTTGAAGGAACACCGATTACCTGTACCTGGTCAAGTCTATTAACTCGTCTATCAATAGCGTTTGGACCACTTGTAATATCCATTGAACGAGAAATCGTCTCTGCGTCTTTGAGAATCTGAAGAACCTCAAATGGAACATAGAGAATACGTCCATTAGCAGGAACTCTACCGTTATCCATAGCAAGCATAAGAGAATCAAATACTGAAAGGATATTAGCTGTTGTAAGAACAGTTGTATTGGCAGAATGTGTCTGTGCTGTATCAGGATTCTTCATAGAAGTCCAATCTGCATAAATCTTGCTTATGCAGTAAGCGTCCATTTCTGGGAACTTATGCTCCTCATTGAATACCTGTGTGATATTTCCGATTGTTGCAACCATATTGGTTTCATCAATATCTCTCGGATGAACAAGTGTTGACCACTTTCTCTGATTTTCAAGTGTCTTACTTACCCAATTGTTGCTGTAATTTCTCTGTGCAAATGCGATTGTATCTCTGTCGGCATCAATACGACCTGTTGTTGAGATACTTGGAATCTCAATAGTCTTTGAGTTTACCCATCTATACTTATTATTGTTTGGTGTTGCATAAAGAGCGCCATAGTTAAGAACGTATGGGAAGTTCTGCTCTAATGCTCTCTGATATTCGTCAGCGTAATTAAGTGCGCCCATGGCTGTTGAGCCATCGTATGTACCGGTTGTACCATTGTTAGCTGGTGCTACATAAGATGTTGGCATAGTTTTAATCTCCTTTTCTAATTATTATTTGGTTTCTGTCTAATACCTGCAAAGTGGAATCCGAATGGATTTTCATTAGTATTAGGCACGTTTGTCTGTGAACTTACTGATTGTGCAAATGCAGGCTTTGGTGTGTCATCTTCTTTCTTTTCAACTACAAAAGCATCTGCATTTTCTGTGGAATAGCTTGTCACAAAATCATCTGCTCCAAGTATCTTACCGTTGTCCATCTTCAATTCTTTTGCAATCATTGAATTAATAAAGTCTCTCTTTGCGGCATTACTTGTAAACTTCTTTGAACTTGCAAAGTCCTTTACTGCAAACTCATATGCCTGCTTACTCAACTGTTCCTGATAAGACTTAATATCATTATCATACTTTGTCTGTAGAGAATTAAATTCTCCGGTGAGTGCGGTCAACTTATCTACATCTGTACCAGCCGCTTCAAGTTTTCCCTTTAAGTCTGCTAAATCATTATCTCTTGTAGTGATTGTAGCGTTAAGGGTTTCGATTGCGGAATCTTTTGCTTTTAAATCATCTTCATACTTATTCTTGCTGACATACTTTCCCTCACCTAAATCAGTAAAGTTAGCATTAGATTCCTTTGATAGTTTCTGGAACATTTCATAGGTAAGTGTTCCGTTTTCAGACTTCTTAAATAATTCCTCGATTGTCATAATCTGTTTCTCCTTTACATTCTTTTATATCCGTTTAGCTTGTAAATCCGCAGGTACGGTACTGCGTTTGAATGTGCATTTGTTTAAATGTCTTTATGCTCGACTATATATCTTATATCAACTCATTTTTGGAGTTGTTATAATTCTTACTTGATATTCCGATTAATGCTCCAAGAAATACTGTAATAGCACCCATTGTCGCACCTATCGGCTCTCCGTATGGTATATTCCATATGCTTGCGATTGTAAGCCATAAAGTTGTTACTGCTGGTAATACAATCGTGACTATATATTTTAAAATATCATATGTCTTATTCTTTAATTCCATGCTTTAACTCCTTTACTGTGACTTCCAATACGTCTACTCTATTTTCAAGAACTGGTATCTTGCTTGCAAACTCATTATGTTTTCTAACTTCTTCTGTAAGATTTTCCAGCTTTGTATCTGTTACTGCCTGATTTGTGATTATTTTATTTTCAATGGATTTGTTGCTTGCTGAATTTGTAAGAACCACTCCAACAAATCCTATTAATGCAACTATGATTGAACCAATTAAAGATATAATAGCTGTACTCATTTTATTCATCCTTTCAAGTTATTCGCTATACCGGGTGTATGACGAACCCGGTATAGCTTTAACAGGAGGTGACAGATATATGCAAAGTAATCTATTCCCAATTAAAATATAACATATATTCCATAAGTTGTAAACAATTAATTGTTTACATAAAGTCGTTTGTCCAGTTGATTTTTAAATGTATCGTACAAAGATTTGTACTTGTTATAGGACACTTCAAATTGCTCTGCCAACTTATCATTATGTGCAGATTTAGCAAGTCTAATTCCATCTTCTGCTTTCTTCATCTGTCGTCTAAAATAATTCAGCTTTTGTGTACATTCATAAAATGTATAATGTTTTCCATCTTTAGTTGTATATCCACGTTCATTAGCTTTTAAGATATTAGCAAGTTTCTGTTCATCGTATTCCTGTTTTGTAAATCCGACTATTATAGGCTTTGTTAAATGCTTACAATTACAGGTACCTATATGTCTATCAAACCCTATATATTTTCTACCTTGTACGTCTATAAAGTCTAATCCACTTTGAATAAACTCCCAATTCTGATTTGTGAATTGATGCCCTTGACAGGGAGCATGGTCTGGTGCTGGTGCCATATGCGCTGATATTTCTACACCGTCACATTTTAGCTGAATACCAACTGTATCATAAACTTTCTGTGATGTTTCTACCAATACTTGACTTACAATGTTTTCCAGCCCCGTATCTGAATTGTAATACCCGTCATTGAATATCTTTAGTCCGCCTATCAAATCAGTTTCGGTATCACGCATCAATGTGTCAAAATCAAGTTTGGATTTCTTTGCTGTAGTTGCCTTGTCTATTATCTGATTATACGCTTTCTCAATAGGAAGATAAACTTTACCGCCCGGATATTTACTATCAGGTAACTTAACATAATAATTGTCTGCTTCACTATATAATCCATTATATAGCAATATCATCATTGTTATTATCTCATTAGTTAAATCAAATATAGGTCTGTTTGATTTAAACTCTGGAAGTGTAGCTATATCTTCGCAATCAACATAGGTAAAATTAGCAATCGTAAGTATGGCAATTTCTATTTGTTTTCTAATTTCAACAGCATACTTATTGTTTATTTTACCAATTTCAAATAAATCATCGTAGGAAGCCGAACTTTTAATGTCCGGCTCCTCTTTGATTTTTCCTATTCTCTGCATTAGCACATTGATTATTTCTGTGCTACATTCAGTCTGCAAATCTCTTATAGGTTTGGATAATTTGTTAAAGATTCTTTCATCTATCATACATTAATCCTTCTTTGGGTCTTTTGGCTTACGCTCATTATCAGTTTCGTCTTTCTTATCCATAGCCTTTTGAGATTCAGTTTTTCTATCCTCTGTATCTCGTCTATCTTTAAGATTAGACTGCTGGAACGTATTGCCAAGTACAGACTGAACAGCCATATTATCTTCCATATCTTGTAGAGTTTCTTCCTTAATCTTATCAAGTGCTTCAATAGCCTGTCTTTCAGTTTCACCAAAGTACCACATTCTGTTCTCAACTTTACTAACAAGTCCGTTCTGTTGTAATGAAAGTCGCTTACTTAATTCTGTGTCCATATCTACAAGAATACTATCATCCCACTCGAATGATACATCATACTCACCATCAGGTGTAATCTCGTATAAATGACAATAAGTGTCCATAATATAGATAACATCTTCAAGTGTGTACTGTAATGCTCTTTGTATCTCACTATTGGCAGAATAGCTACGCTGTTTAAGTATCTTAATCTCTGTAGCTGTCTTTGCCTCAATACCAACATCTGAAAGTGTACCTCTTGAAAGACCAGTTGCATCCTCTATGTGCATAAGAATTGAATTAAGTCCGTTTGTGTATGAATTATCTCTTAATGCTGGAGCAAATGGCTCATATGTATCACTGTTGTTTCCTAAATCTACTTCTCGGAAAAGTCTCTGTTGTAATATAGGCTTTATTGTATGATGTACACCCTTTTCATCTGTCCACTCTCTTAAAGCATCACGGTCTACATCTATAGCCATTTCACCGCCTTCATACTCCCAAAGAAGTCTGCTGTACTGCATATCCGCATCCTTAATGAGATTAACTACTCTACTATAACCACTAACTCCTAAAGGACTTAATGTGTCAATAGTGTTAGCCTCTGGCATTTTGAAATACGCAAACAACGGTCTATCAACATCAGTAATAACTGTTTCTTCACTTAATGCAGACCATTCCGGAACTGCTGTAAGAGGAATAGGATTTCCTAAATCAGCTCCACTATTGTCTGTTCTTGTATTAGATGATTTGTATGCTTTGTTAATAACTGTTACAGTATTGTTTTCAAACTTATGGTACTCTAATCGTCTATAGATTGTACCTTTATCAGTCTTTGACTGAATAAAAGCGGCTTCTGTTATCTTACCATTAGCATCAAAGGCAAGTGGATAAAAGTTATCAGCTTGAATGAAGTCGAACTCCATATCATATTCAGGCTTTAATGTGTTGGTAACTCTATTACCGTCCTCTGTAATCATCGTCTTAACATTAGCTGTTTCATTCTTAACAACATATGGTTTAATGATAAGACCACCCATAGCAATTCCGTATTCCAACTGCCTTCTTATCTGACGTTTCAGTTTCTTATATTGCAAATCAAGGTATTCAGCACGTTTAGAATTTCCTACAGTTTCAACTTGTTTATCTCCGCCAACTCCTGCTGATGGTGTTATTGTTGTTTTTACTTTAGGTGCTGTAATCTCACTCTGCCATTCAAGTAATGCCATACGTGCCTTTTCACTTGCAATCAGTGACGGAAGTCCTAAAGATGTAACCCTTGAAGCATCTGCATATGATGGCTCGTGCAACCACGGTGCATGATTTTTATACATATCCTGCCATAACTGTATAGCATTTTCCATTTCAGCAGATATAGTAGGATTAATATGTAATGTTTGTTCAATCGTTGTTCTGCCTATCATCTTATTTATTATCTCCTTTATACGCTGTGCGATTGTTGAGAATACTGACATTTTTATTCTCCTCTCTTACGCTTTCTACCACGCTTATGTTCATACTTCTTACGTCCAACTGTATTAAGTGCTGAATCAATACCCTTCTGATTACTTCCTTTTCTTATGTATCTATCTACTTCATAATCAGAACGAGTAGTGCCTGTAGAACCGGAACTCTGTGAACGTGTTTCATACTCATACCGCTGTCGTGGTGACTTTGGTCTTTCTTGTTTCTTACGTTTAGCATATATTCCGCCATTACCCATTATATTACTCCTTTCATATAGATACTTTTGAACTGATTACTTTTTTATGCACAATGTTTCCTTTAAATTCCACATTTCTCTTACTGTTGCCATATAATAAAATTGCATCAGGTTCAAGTGTGTCTAACATTTCATCCCAATGCTTTCTATGTGCTTCACCATCATTATACCAAAAATCTCCCATAGTCGATATTGCTATCGTGCTGTGCTTTGGTAGTCCATCTAAACAGAACTTGAATGTTTCATCATCACTCCACGTTACAGTAGGTACAACTGTTAATCCTTGCTCTTGCCAATAACGTGCGCACCATCTGTTCCTGTATGTGTTGTATATTCTAACAGCAAGCGGAGTATCTGTAAAACAACTAAAATCAGGACTTAACGTGTATTTGAATTTTGACAACACATCTGTATATCTGTCTGGATATTTCCATACACGTTCAAACTGATAATCGTGTAAAAAGAAGTGAACACCTTTGCCCTCAGGATTCTTATCGCCTAAAGCAAAGTTGAATCCTTGTAATGGAATATTAGTAAGATTATCTATATGCACAGGTTCTAGTTTAGGAATATCATACATACCTGCACCCTCAAACATACCATATGCTAAGTTACACACATTAGTTTCCATCCATCTTGTTTGTCCTGCATATCTTTTTTCTTCCATTAGTTACCTCGTCTGCTGTAGAATTTTTCAAGTGCGTACCTTGTAGCATCTATTCCGTGATTGTTTTCATCTGGATAATCACTAATAAAGTTTCCGTCTCTGTCTTGTGCGTATTCGTAAGCAACAAACTCTGCATATGTATTAGGACAAGTACGTTTGTCTATATAGATATGACGTAAACCTTGAAGCCACTTTATTCCGTATCTAATACTGTCTGGTCCCTTAACAGCGCCTCTTATATAAGCACCATAGGCTTTAAAGTCTGCTACTGATTTAGGTTCTGCTGAATCTGCTGTAACCAATTCGTTTCGGTTGATATATTTTTTATCATCATACAACTCTTCAAAGATTGTAATATTTCTTGTTTGGTGCGAATCCAATTCTCTGAAAATATATAAATCAAGATGTTTAGCATCAAAGTGCATACGAACAAATCTAAATGGGTCTTTGGCAAAACCCCAGTCAATACCATTGTATATCTTATCAAAAGTAGTCCACATAGGAACTTCCTTTACAGTACCGTCATAGTCAGTAATCTCTACAAGCTGTGACATATCTAAATCTTCAACATTAGGAAATACATCACCACCTGTACCTATAGGAATACCCATATACTCATGTTCATATGCTCTTGGATTTATCTCTTTTAAATCCTCTGCCTCTTCAATAAATATAGGTCCCAACCACTCTGGCGGAACATCTAAATATGTGTTCCTAACTACAAGTGTGTTATCTCTTGTCTCTGCAATATCCACATACTCATTAGCCCAATTATTCTTACTGATAGGTGGGTTGAATGTTCTAAAGTCCCAAAACTCCGTACCACCACGCATTGTAGACTGTGTTACTTTTCTTATCTCATTCTCACCTGCAAATTGGTCTAACTCCTCAAACCACGTTATGCCTATATACCCAAACGGAAGTTTGATAGACTTTACCTTGTCTGGGTCATCAAGTCCCATGAAAAGTATCTGCTGTCCTGTAGGCTTGTATACAATCGGTGTATTGTAATGTTTAGGTATCTGAAATAAACTATCAATACCCATCTGATACAATCCCCATTTTACCTGTGAGAAAATACTGTTCTGAATAGTATTAGCAACCTTTCTAAAGCACACAGCATGGATATTAGGGTTTGCCATTAACGTAAGCACTAATGCTATGCCTCCCACGAAAGAGGACTTTGTACTTCCTCTTCCGCCCGGGAAAACATAGTGTATATGTCTATGACTTAATATATCTTCAAGAACATCATCATACATAGGTATAATGCAGTCTTTAATCGGTATTGAAATTTGTGGTTTAGATATTATAGCTTGAACTTCCAATACTAATGCATCCTTTCCTCCGCTCTTACCTCAAATGCGTAAGACCTTTCTTCAAGTGGTTTCTTCATGTTCTCACTCCCTATAATGTCACGAAATACTCGCCCTCTAATACCTGCCCGCAATCGGCAAAGATGTTATTCTGACCAAGTAGAGTAGATACTTGCGTTGGTGTGAGTTGATAGGTCTGAGGGGTGGCGAGTGGATATACCACCTGCGCTCCTGTAGTTGGTGTTGTTCCTGCTGAGTAAGCGTCCATTGAGCTTATCCACGGCTCATTGATTGTCTCGCCGTTATAGCTTGCGATATTCGCATGAGTTACCCTCAACTCTCCACTCGTCACGTTTAACGTGCCTCCGTAGACTGTGATAGGGTTGTCGCTATTGTCGTGGAAGGGGATGGATGTGGTTGAACCTTGATATGGTTCGTAGGTGGTAGCGGTTGAACCGAGTTCGAGTTGGATGTCCCTATAATCTCCCGCAACAACATATACTCTTATCATAGCAATTTTGTTTATCGCCTCGAAATAAATGATTCGCCTGTTGCCTTCAGTCACTGTGTTATACACAGTTGCGTTAGTTCCGTCATCCATTACAATGGCTATGCTAACGGCACCGCCCGAAGGTACTGTATCGACTTTAGTGATTGAAAAAACATATTTTCCTGCGGGTAAACTGATATTGCCATTGAAAAGATAGCTATCTGATGTGACCACAACATCACTTATGTTTATGAGATTCACTCCGCACCTCGTTACTTTCGCCCCACTCCATCCGCTAATCGGACAGATGTTGGAGTATGGGGAATAAATCATTGTAGTTTTCTCTCCAGAAACAACCATAGGCTTTAATTTGCAATTCTGATAGGTGAAACCGCCTTCAAGTCTGACTCTAAATTCTACGTTTGAATCATTAGAAAGCGTGTACTGTCCAACAAAATCACTTGCTGAATTATTGTACGTTGCCAGATAGAATCCTGTGGTTGAAGCTTGAATTCTGGAATTAGTGGTATTCGGGAATGTTCCGCTTGCAAAGTCGCATATAGAATATCTTCCTGCCGCCAAACGCTTCGTGAGAGATATGTTTGCGGCGACTGAACAAGTACCATTAAGCGTGATAGTTCCATCGTCTGCCGTTGTGTATGTAACCCCGCTCAGGATTCCATTTCCAAGTGCCGGAAATAGATTTACTCCACCACCACCAACCCACGGATTATCA
>Ga0326512_10000109_pt1 | contig 66383 bp, 99 predicted proteins | sample 1_2617_0518_D_FD_203652 | JGI IMG/M metagenome (GOLD analysis project Ga0326512, IMG submission 203652) | Bovine rumen microbial communities from UC Davis, California, United States - 1_2617_0518 | ecosystem: Host-associated > Mammals > Digestive system > Stomach > Rumen | place: USA...
AGTGAACAGGAAAGGCTTATTCTGCACAGGTTGGGCCTTCCCCTTGTGTCAAATACTTGGTTACATAATAGGTTGGAATGCCTGATTTTTCGTCCACGCCGCGATGTGTTATCACCACGTTGCGCCCAAGTTCGTCCTTGCAAAAGAATCTTTTCTGCCCGTTTACGTCCAGTTCTTTTTCAATGCGCCAATGCCAAAATCGGATGTACGGCTTAATCTTCCTTGTGCAGATCGTCATCAGCTTCGTGTAACCGCTCTGCAATGCAATCATTTCACAAACGTCGTACCAAAAGTGGCCATCGCCGCATGTTAAGTATATTAAAAAGATGCCGCCCTCGTGGTCGGGTTTAAACACGGTAAACCCTCTGTACGGCATCCACAAGAAGTTGAAACCGGCAGGACATTCAAACTTATCCTGCGTTTTTTCCTCGTAAAACTGAATCCATTCTTCCAATGTGTGGGGAATGTTATAGTTCACGTTTCCTCTTCCTTTCCCTCTTTAATCCTCTAACTCTCAAACTTCGCTTCCAACACCTTCCACAATGCATACCAATACTTTTCCTTGCGCGTAAATGTGTTTTCGGAAATGCCGCATCTCGGTGTTACACCTGCCAAGGAACACACCAGCGCGTACATGTACTGTTCTTCCAATGTTTCCGGTTTCGGAAGGTTTTCCACAATTCCCGAAACTGTCTGTGTCGCCATGCAAACCACCTCACTGCCACGGCGTAATGCGGAACGCCAGCATACACCGTTCTACGTCGTGTTCCACCGCCTGGAATTTCCATCCCACAAAATTGTCCCAGCAATGGCCGCTGTAACTCGGCCTTTCGTCTTTATAGCAAAACGCATAGGGAGTTTCGTAGTAGATATAACCATCTTTTTCTATGGTTTTGATTTTGACAATATCGTCCCGGCGAATGTCGATGCCGGTTACATAGTAGGAAAACCCGTAGGCGCAGTTTCGATACAACCAAACCAATCTGCAAACGTACCTTTGAAACTTTTCCCGCAAGGTAAAGTTCGGGTCCAGCAAGTCCACATAGCCGCGATACTCACCAATAGTCTTTTCTGCTTCTTCCGGCGGATGATATTTGTAGTGGCGATGAAAATCATATTCAGCGAACCGTGGAACATGATGTTCGTCAATCATCCAGTCGATGTCCAACCGGTCGTCCCAGTTCTCCCACCACAAAAAGATTTTAGGCAGGTTGCCCAGCTCGTCCGCAAACAGCAGGACAAACGGATTGGTGAGGTAGCAGACGATGTTAAAAAGCACGTCAACTACAGTAAGCAACGCCCATTTTATGTATTTCATTTGTGTTTAACCTCTTGCTTTAAATAACATCCCGAAGCTCTGCTTTTAACGCGTTTATGCGCTTCAGTTCCGCTTCAATGCTTTCGTCTTGCGCCAACCGGCTGCAGAGATTAACAATCAGTTTCTCCTGCAGTTCGATAATGACGCTTAACTTTTCAATTACCTCATACATAGTCCATGTCCGTAATTTCTTTAAAGCGTTCTGCGGTGATTACACCGTTTGCTACATCCTCACGCAGTAACACGACCACTTCTGTCTTGTATTTTTCCGGGCAGTCGCTAAATTTCTGTGTACCTGCAATCAGTCTGTTTCTCCAAATCTTTGCCATAATTATCACCCCATAGATAACTCACATAATGCGTCTTCAATGCTTGCTTTCCACACATCGTCTGCCGCCATTTCGCCAAAGGCAAACCAATACCGGTCGTCAACAGAAGCGCACTCGATCACAAACGCATTTACGAACGTCCTATCCCCCGCCTCGACAACGGATAAGTCATCGGGAAACTTGGGCTTTTTAGCCACAATAAAGCACCCTCCGTTTTCCTCTGCGATAATTTCTGTACCGTTTTTGAATTTGATTGTCGTTTCCATCGTATCTCCTTTCCAAACAGTCCTTTAAACAGTTCTTTCATGTGCCGGATCTGTCGCTTTGACATAATCCGCGTATAGTCGCCCATCCAAGAGCGATATGCCTGTTCAATATCTTCCATCGGAATAATTCCTTTATCCAACAACCGCTTGTACGCTTTTAACTTTCTGCGCTCCCGGCTGACGGATTTCGGGTTTATCCGCTTCATAACCCTTCCGGTTTCTGTAAGCGTGTACTTAACTTGCAGATATTTGAAATTGCCGGAAAGTTTTACAATTCTTGTTTTATGCTTGTTGATAAAAAGACCATATTTTGCAGCTTGTTCATCAATTCCGTCCGATACCGAAAGTGCTTCTTCGCGTGTTTTGCAGATAAAATACATGTCATCCATATATCTGCCATAACACTTAATACCTCGCACGATTTTAACGTAGTTATCTATCTTATGAGGAAAGAACACGCCGATGTCCTGTGATAGCTGGTCGCCTATGTTTACGGATTTCGCCATCATGCGTTTCCCGGTTCGTTCCGCAAACGGAACCTTTGCATAGTAGTCTACGCTGTCAAACTTCGTTTCCATGCAGTTTGCATATTCTTCATCCGACATGTACGAAACATCCACTTTCATGTTGTGCAAGATTTCGTCCAACAGCCACCAGTTTTCTTCCGGCACAACAGGGTACAGAAGTTCTTTGATTTTGTCGTGCCGTATGTTGTCGTAAAACTTTGACAAATCCTTGAACCCGATGTACCCGTCGTTGTTTCCGTTTTTCAACCAGTAGTTATGCAAATCTTTTTCAAACTGCGCCCTTGCGAACGAAACGCCTTTTCCCTTTTGGCTTGCGCCGTTGTTGTGGATCAGATACGGTTTTGTGCAGGGGCCGATAACCTCATCGCATAAAGCGTGGCGAACCACCCTGTCGCGAATCCTGCCACCGTGTATGTGCCGTATCTTCCCTCGTTCGCACAGCGTAAACTCCGAGCCAGGAAGCGTCTTGTATGTTCGTGTATTCAATTCAGTCTGCAAGCAGGAAAGCTGATATAGCCAGTCGTGTTCAAATACCTGCGGCTCCCGTTTCCATGCGCTTCCTATCAGAGAAGCGCGAAAGGCACGATAAAGCACATTCATGTCTGCAATATACACAATCCAGCTCCTTATAATGTCCGCCTGTTAAACCCCGTGTAGCACATTGTCGTAACGCTGTGCATAGGGTAAGCCATGCGGTAACTCCGGCATTTTATGCCGCTTGCATTTAGGTTTCCCAAAGACAACCTTTCCTTTCGCTATCAGCCCATCAAATGAGAGGGCGTTGGAAATCGGGCGAACGCCATTAGAGTTCGACGCGTTGTTGTTGTTCGCATTCCCGTTGTTGTTGACATTCGCGAAGTTCGTGCCGGACGCAACCGCACGAAGCCACCAGTTCGCACGTATCAAAAGTTGCCTTATATTTCTTCGTTCTTCGGTTTTCGATTCAGAAACCGGTTTGCGGACCTGCGTACACCTTTTACCATTCCGATGATTGCTTCTATCTCCTGGGAGACAAAAGCAAACTTATTGATGTCGCATGGCAGCACTTCTGCAATATACTGCAATTCCTGCTTTAGACTGAACAGCCAACCGATACATTCATCAAGATGTTCTCTACGTTTACGAAACTCCGCAACCCTTGCTTCGCCGGTCGGAAAGATGCTGTTGCCGATTTCAAATTCGCAGATTATCCGCCTTGTAATATCCCGCGTGATAATCGTTTCTTCTGCAACAAAATCGGCGTAATAGCTTTCATTCTTATTACGCATCCTTGCCACCATTTCTTCCTTGCGTTCAAAATTGGTTACGCCGGTTTCAAACCGCTGAATTTTTTCTTCAAACTTTTGTTGGTCGTAGCCAAAGTCGTTGATGGCAAGTTCTGTAACTGTAAGGCGTAACTTATGTAATTTGCGTGGAGTTTCAAAATCGTGTTTCTTTCTTTTTGATTTCGGTACACTACCCATATGATCTCCTTGCCGCAACCGGGGACAAGCCCCGGAGATTGCGGATTAAGATTTGATAGCAAAAGCCGGGCGAACGCCAAAAGAGTACGACGCGTCGTAGGTGTCCGCATACCCGTGGGCGACGACATACGCGAAGGACGCGCCGGACGCAACCGCACGAAGCCACCAGGGCGCACGGTTTGTAATCCGCGACGGTTCTAACGCAAACAAGGGTAACTGTCCTTTGCCAATGCCTGTTTCGTACCCATGATTAGAACCCCATGCTCCATGCCCGTAAACCATAGATTCGTTCATCAGCTCAAACGTGCTGTCGTACCACGCCCAGCCGCTTGATGCGCCGTTTGTTACAGCATTGGTTAATAACTCTCTGTGGTTTAAGATGTGTGCGGAACCAAACGCGTTGTTAATCGCCGTCTGCGCTGCAGATTTCCCGGTGTTACTGTTCGTTCCTTTGTAATAGTCACTGCCTACATACGCGCCGGTCGTTACATTCGTTTTGTTCATCGTGCAAGATGCAAGAATCGTGTCAGGCACAATCACAACGTGATGTGTCGTACATTCTGTATCACCACAGTGTAACCAGTAATCGAACGCCGCGATACGCCAGTTTACGTTGTTGATCGTCCAGTAGTCGCCGATGAACAGGTTGTCGAACGTGCCTGCCGCAATCGCCGCATACTGGTCTGCCGTAACGGACGAACCCAGGCTCTTACCACGATAAACGCTGTTGTGATACCCCGCGTTGTTTTCAATAGGTAAGTATTTTGCCAGCTCCCTTTTTACAAACGCGGTAGAAGCAGACCTTACTGATTCATCGGTTTCCGGCTCTGTCACGCCGCTGATGGAACCGGTAGTCGCGATAGTCCCGGCATGAAGCGCATCCGTATGAACGCCGCCCCACTTCTTCACGCTCGTTCCAAGACTGCCTTCGCCGTCCGCTCTCGGTACGATGTTTCTTGTAGTCATGTTTTAATCACCCTCGCTTTCTATTGTTTCTTCAATAGGCTCTATGTCTCCGTTGCTGTCCTGCTCCCACAAATCATTGCTTAATTGTGGCAGTTCTTTCGGCATAAGCGAACCGAATCCGTCGATTTCCCAAATGCCGTCTGTAACCAGTGCTGTCCACTCCTGCAATATCTGCAGCACCTGCGCCAAGTATTCAGGCGTGTTTATTGCAAGTATCGCCGCATAGGAGTTTTCCGCCGCATCCGCAAAATGCTTCGCAGAATAATGTACGATTTCATGCTGCGTGTCACCTGCTTTGTAAAACGGATCTTCGGATTCCGCAAAGTTCTCTGCATCCTGCAAGTAATCGTCAAAATACTCCCTTGTATCCTCGATAAGTTGCTCAATCACATCATCCGAAAGATTGGAACCCATGCCAGCTCCGTCGTTCAGGCCTGCATACATCAGAAACCCGTCAAAGGGTGCGCTTGCCGTAATCGTCACGTTGGTGTCGTTCATGCTGATGTTGGCGGCTGGCACCATCGTGCTAACGCCGGTGCTGTAGTTTGTTTCGTACACACCGAACACGGCGTTGCCGTTGTGTGGGATAGTCAAAGCGTATCCGCCTGTTACTACATGCCAATGAACGGAATCAGATTTGAAATATACCTGCCTTGCGCTGCGCAGGTTTAAGATGTTGTAGATTTCTTCAACTTCCAAGTTGTACTTCCGCGCAAAATCATTTACTGTGTCTTTTCCTACACCGATATTGACTTTTTGGGAAGGCTTGTACTTTATAGGTGTTGCCATAGCCTACACCTCCACCCTGTCATAAGAAATATAGTTTAATATGAACGGGAAACCGCTTCCGGTCAGTTCAACGGTCATCATGTGGTCGCGGTATATCTGCCGCTTCTTGTAATGCAGCGACATGCCGTGATAAGCACGTTCCCCGTTCAGGAACACGTCTTCCGAATTATCGCTCACCCACTGCGTGTCGCTTTCGTTCCGCTCTCCGTCTACCGGGGAATACGGCGGTTCCGGTATCTCGTTCGTAACGCCTACTCTGCGTAGTCGTTTGTCATCGAAGCTTTTCACCCTGTCCGGGAACGGCACAACGATTTTTCCGACCATCACTTTCGCAACCGCGCTTTCGTAAAAGTCGATTAACGGTACAATGCCCAGGTCTACCTTTTTAACCAGTATGTCGTTGTAGCTTGCTTCCGTCTTGAACTTGACGCGATATTCCAACGGTTCTTTGTTGTCCTGCGCCACTTCGTCCGATGCGGCTAATTCGCTAATCACATTACGCTTGATAATTGTGTTGCCGACAATATCCACTACATCGGAATTGAAATACCGCTGGAAAAAGGTCTGCGTGTTGCAGTCGAACACAAGCACCCATTGGCTCCCGGTCACAAACCATAACTGGTTCAGTTCCGGGTTGAACCGCATCTTTGTCTTTGCGGGCAGGCTTGCGATTTCGTTTTCCACCTGCTTGCCTACATAATTGACCGGCATGTTTCCGTAATCGTCCGTAGGGCTTATCTGTTGCAGCGTCCGTTCCCCAAGAATGAACACGTTACTCCCAACCGAAGCGAACGCAGCCATGCCTTTGCAGATGCCTTGCGAGGTAACTTCCTTTATCGTCCAGTCTGGGAACTCGTTCTCCAGCCGGAATATCTTGCCGTTGTCCTTAATAATCAGGACGTAGCTTTGCAGGTTTATCAGACCTATGATGCGACCGCCGGATTTGTAACCAATCTGTGTAAAGATGGCGGCGGACGGGTCGTTGCTGTCCTGCGTCCAGTTGGTTTCGTCACCGACTGCGGAGTACAGCAGGTTGTCGTCACCGTCAAACACAAACACACGACCGGAACGCACATATACGCCGCGACTGTCCGGCGGGCTTTGGATGATGGTGTTCATCTTGTAAACGACAGCGGTTTGGTCTTCTTCCGGATCGGACGCACCTACATACTTGATGTACTGTAAGTACCCACCGCTCGCCACAAGCACACCGTCTTCCCAGTTCGCCGTAATTACTTCTTCGTCGCCGTTCAGCTCCCCGATGTGGATAAACTGCAGGTCGTCCATCATAGCGTAGGAGTTTCCGTCCTTGCAGAACAGCAGCAATACCTTGTTGATGTCGTCCCATGCGGCGGCTTTGATGTCAGACGTGATAAACTGGCTTACGTCCAGTATGTCGTTTGTTCCGCGCACCGTCCGCAGTTTTCCGGCATTGTCGATTTCCATGTTGCACAAAAAGCTCATTTGGTTCGGTGCAATCATTTCATCGGAAGCCGATGTGTTTAAGCCCCCGGAAAAGTCCGCCAACATCACCGGCTGTTGGTTTTGATGTTTCGTAGATGGCCTCATTGCACTGCACCACCTATCCCTGCGCCTATCGTAGCGGACAACGCCGCATTGATTTCATCCAGGAGCGCCTTGTCCTGCGAAATTTCGTTTTCTAACTGGTTGCCGCAGTAGATAGCCGCCAACTTAATCGTCGTTTGGTTCAACGCGTCGTGTGCAAACGGCATGTCGTCGTCCTTCGTGACAGCAGGGCATGTTGCAAAGTACCGGACTTTAATAAACGGTTTTTCCTCGGATTCTTCTTCCGGTGCTTCGTATTCAAGCCATTTCATCTTGTTTCCGGTAATCTTTACCGGATATACGCCTGCCGTCTTTACAAAGTTCTCCGGCAACGTGGTTTCCTCGTCGGTCACTTCCATATCTTTGACCATGATGGGGCTGTTTCTGCCAACAAGGAACGCAGACACATACTGTATGGCTTCGTTCAGGCAGTTGACCAGCTCGTCATCTGTCATTTCAATTATGTCTTTGTCGTGTATCTTGAAGCGCAGGTCTTGTAACGCTTCGCTTACATACATAACGCATCACCCGCCCTTTATACTTTAAAAGGCATACGGACTTTCACATTGTTGTACCGTCTTCCTGGTATCAGGTTGTCTGTTACACGACTTACCTCGCGCATCAGCACATCGGTTTCGGGATTCTGCAGCAGTATCATCACCGTGACCTTCGCCAACAGTTCGGAAAAGGTTTCCGGCAGTTCTATCACTGCTTCCGGGTCGGATAGCTCGCTGAATTTAAGCTGCGGTATTTCTGCCCTGTACAACAAATCAAAGTCTGTATTTGTATAAATTCTTCCGTTTACAACTTTATATTGCCCCGTTTGGTACGGGTTGATCTGTTCCACCGCCGGTATCGGTGACATATGGTAGCAATCCTTTGTGCGGATAATGTCTACCAAAGAGATCAAGTCTTCCGGCAGTTCAACCCCGGTCGTCGGGAAGTCGTAAAGCGGCTTCGGTTCCTCGTCCGGGTGTTCTTCGTTCCACGCTATCACTTCCGCGTTCATTTCTTCCTGAACGTAGTGCTGAATCTTTTCCAAAAAGTCGCTGTTCTTCATCGCCTTGTCCTGATTCAGATAGCGCAGACACTCGTTTAGTGCTTCCATTACGTCATAGTCGCTGTAAAGCACTTCGTCTATATCTTTCGCTTTGTACCGTATGCGGTACATCAGCCGTTTTATGTTGATTGCCATTTGCTCACCGCCTTACTTCGTGGTGAAAAACTTTTTCTTGTACTCCACCTTGAACTGTGGGTTCAGGCGAAGGAACATGTCAAAATAGTGCGTATAATGTGCGATATCCCCTACGGAGCGGTAGAACGCAGCCTTCCGTAACATCGGGTCCAGCGTCCACAGTTCCATCGGAATCTCCGCCTTTATCAGCACCTCGTCGCTACCTGATCCCAGTCTGCCGCCCATCTCGTTGTCCATCTTTACCTGATTGATGGCATCGTCCAACGAAATGGTCGTCTTCAGGTGGTAGCGTTCCTTTCCGTCTGCGTCAAACTCGGTGTCGAATTCCTGCCGGTTGACGTTGGACGGTTCGTATGCATCACTCATTTTCGTTCCCCTTATCCTCTAAAACCACAAAAAGAATTCAGGCCCTGACTACGCGGCACATGCTATGCACAGAATAATCAGAGCCTTGAATCTTAACTTATCGGGATGATCCCCTAAACGGCCCTCACGGGAATCATGCCTTGATGTTGATGATGGCTGCGGAAGACAGCGGCTGGTCGAATTTCAGGCCGATGCTGGATTCGATAACGAATTCAGAATAGTTACCTTTTTTAGCCAGGCCCTGCACCTTACGGGTCTTCTCAAACCATTTCTTTTCAAGGTACTGGGAGTCCAGCGCCAAGATCATGCTGTCCGGGAACCACAGATGCGGTTTGCACTGCACTTCGCCAAAGTCGGTTTCCAGCGTGGTAGCGATCAGGTTGGTCTTCTTTTCGCCGGATTTCCGGGTGGTGTAGCTCATCGCATTCACGATTTCGGAGAAACGTGCTTTGTTATGCGGGGAAGCCCACAGGGTGTCCGGGGAACCGCCACGGCGATAGGCCATTTCCATTGCGGAGTTGATGTCGGCAACGGTGAAGTCGGCTGCGTTGTTCAGGTCAACCACGTTGTTCATTACGCATACTACAGTAGAGCCTGCAGTGCTCGGAATGATTTCCGCACTCGCGGTACCTTCTACAGCATCTTTCATGTTGTCGTAGATATTGAAGATGGTAGCCGGGGTAGTGGAATCCAGCCGTACATAGTACAGGGTGTTCTTCTTCAGGCCGGTCGGCATGGTCGCCGCATCGAAGTACACGAAGTCACCGGTACGCAGGTTGTGAGCCGCGGAAGTGGTAATTTTGCCTGTGCTGGTGTTCACGGTTGCGCCCAAGGTCTTTTTCTGCATGAAGTAGGGCAGACCACCGGTCATAGCTTCTACAGCTGCAGTGCCAGCCACTTTGGAAGCATTGTTAACGAACGCATACTCGATGTCACGGGCGTGTTCGGTGAATGCTTTGGTCAACTGACGGTTGAATTCGTCACCGCCGCGATAAACCTTGCGGGCTTTACGCTGCATGTCGGTTACACAACCGCTGGTCATGAAAATCTGAACCACGTTGTCCAGTGCTTCCATGCTGCCAACCGGATGGCTGGTGTAGTCTTCTTTTTCAAGATGTTTGTTGACCATCGGGGGATGCAGTTCTTCAGTGGGCCAGCTAAAAGCCGGTTCTACTGCATTGGGTCCATCAGGAATAGAAGATAAGAAAGGAGTTTTGTCAGGAGTAATACTGGTAATGATCGGGGAAATGTCTTCAGCGTTGCCCCAAGCATCGAACGTAAAACTCTGATTTGCGGAAGGTCCCGCGTCGCGAATTACTGCCATTTTAAATCACCTCGTATTAAAAATTTTTTATTATAAAACCGCCGTCAGGTTGGCTTCCCGGCGGCGGTTCTATGCGAAATAAGTAATATTGTGTATTAATCGTCAAAGAAGTTGCCGAACATCTGCCCGATGGCGGCTTCCCTCTGTTTCTTTGTCATCCCGCCCAAAGCGGAAAGCGGTGTGGTCTGCCTCGGTGCTTCCCCACCGTTGCCCGGTGTCTCCACAAATGCAGGCTTCTGCGCCTGCGGGGCAAGCCCTACGCCCTCTCGTTTCGAGTAGAATTCCAGTCTGGTATCGTTGTAGACTTCCTGTAAAGCGGGCAAATCTGCCATCGTAAGCTGTCCGTTCGCCAGCTTCTGCAACAGCGGTACGATCTGCGCCGCTTTCTGGTACGGCATATCGTTCACCCTGGTAATCATCAGCTTGTCAATCGCATCGAAATTCGGCTCTTTCTTCCGCATCTCGTTGGTGAACGCCACGACCGTTTCGTAAGCCTGTGCATGGTCTGCCCGTTCCGCTTCCTGCACCCGGCGGATGTTCTCCACATCCTGCATGATGCGGCTGCGGTTGTTCTCGATAGCCGCCTTGTAAGCGGATACCTTGTCCAACAGTTCCTGGTCGTCGGAATACTCCGCAACGTCCAGCTCATCCTGTGTGATACCCACTTCCTGCATCGCCCGTTCCTGGGCCATGCGGTTCACGTTAGCGTAATATTCCTTGGCCTGCGCCACCTCGTCCTGCTGTGTAGGCTGCTCTGCGGGAGCTTGCTGCGGCTGCGGAGCCGGTGCTGTAGGCTGTGGAATGGGGGGAGTGTACGGAAACGGATTGACGGTCTGTTGCTGTCTCGTCTGCAACATCTGTGCAAACTGCAGCATCTCGTTGCCGTTATATTTGGCCTGTTCCTGCTGTGTCTGTTGCTGTGTTTCAGGCGGTTTCGGTGCAGCAGGCTGTGCCTTATACGGTGGTGTTTCCGTACTCTCCTCGGCCTCCTCTTCTTTCGGCATCGTGGATATTACTTCGTTCCTGCCGGTCCTCGGATTGAACACCAGCTTAAACGAACCTTTTTCCGATTGTGCCACAGAATTATCTTCCGCTCCTGTGGTGGCGGTGGCAGGAGGTATGGATCCACCACCACCTCCAGAAGCCGGACTTTCACTTGGATGAGTTTCAGCAGTAGATGCTGTTGCCGCCGTGTCCACCGGGGCAGAGCTGGTAGTAGAGGGGGAATCATTACCAACCGCACCTGCGCTGAAACCTGACTGCGATGTCATGTTACCTTCGTTTCCCATTCTTTCTTACTCTCCTTTCCTCTTTTTCATCTCTTCCATCGTCTGCTCTTTTAAAGCAGCCTTTCCGATAAGGGCATCGAACTCACCCTGCAACGCAAGGCAAGCCTTGTAATACGCCCTGATCTCCATCAGCCTTTCGGGGGTGGATGCAGACTTAATGCTTTCCAGCACCTCGTCTTCCACCCCGTCCAGGAAAATGTCTATGACCTCACGGGCTTCTTTAGCCTTGTCGCCCAGGCTGACCACCTGTTGGAGCAGGGCTTTGCGCTGTCTGTCCCGGGCCTGCTGTCTGACCGGGGTTCCTATTTGCGCCAGCTCTGTCCGAAGCTGTCGGTATTGGGAGTTTCTTGTTGAATTCCTTAACACTTTCCAATTCCTCTTTCTGAATAATATCCTCTGCGTTTATATTTGCACCGATGGCCTGCAGTAACTGCATCTGCGCGGCCGGCGGCATGTCTGGATACTGTACCGAAACACTGGTCTTGGGCGCGCTGGCTTTCTGAATCTCCCACTGCGCCTTCATCTGTTCCATCTGCAGTGCTTCCTGCTTCTGCTGTTCGGCGGCCTGCTGCTGTTGCTGTTGCAACTGCTGTGCTTCCGCGCTGTCCGGGTCCAGAATGTAGTTCTGCACGTTCCGAATGCCCATCTTTTCCAGCAGTTCCGAAATAATGTTGTACCACGATTTCGGCGTTACCAGCCCAGCCTGTGCCAGTTGCGGATAAATCTGATTGATCATGACCATCAGGTACTGAATCTGCGCTTCTTTCGTGCCGGGTCCCAACCCCACGTTGATGATCAGGTCGTAGTCGATGTTCAATTCGTCCCTGGTGATAACGATATTCTCGTTTGTCAGTCGGATAATCTGCTCCTGGTCCATGTATTTCTGGTCGAGCAGGATGATGTATTTAAATATAGGTACGATAAAGTTCTCGGCGAACATCCGGGACATCTGCTTCATGCGTTTTTCCGCACTGCCTAAAATCGCCGTGATGCCGGTCGCTGTCTTGTTCAGCGAGTTGCTGTCCAAGCCCTGATTGTACCGGGTGCTTCCGCTCTGCGCCTCAATCTCATTCTGCGCATACTCGATAACCTGCATCGAAAGCTGGCTGATGGGAAGCTGTGCGCTGGCATAGACCTGTGTCGCCGGGTTGTCCGTGGTATCCACCAAAACAATCTCGTCGTTGTTGATCAAGGCATCCACATCCACATTGTTGTTGGCGAAGATTTGCGGTGCGTTGTTCTTGGCAACATTGGTGATAACCTGCCGGAAGATGGCGGTCTTCAAGTCCTGCTGCTGTTCCAGGTCATCCGTAAACCCTTCGTTCTCATTGAATGCGTTGATGGGGTCCGCCTCGGCCGCAAAGTGGAAGAACGGGGCCATCCCCATATCGTTCTTTGCAATACGGATCGGTGTTTCCCCAATAACGTGTACGATAACATTCTCGTACCGCCCGTCGTTGTTGTAGTCCACATGCAGGTAGCACTCGTACAGCTCGAACTGCTTGGAAGCCAGGTCATCGTCCGATAACTTGTCCGCAATCGTCTCCAACTCGCTGTTGGACAGCGTCTGCAACTCGTCGGGACGCGTATCCCCGCTGCTCTTTTCGTAGTCGGCCATCGCCTTGTCCACATTCTTGTAGATGCCCTCGGCTTCTTTCTGCTTCAGATAGTCACCGTTTACCATCTTCCTGTGGGCAATAAACTTGGCGTCCTGTACACTCCTACCGTCCGGCGTGAACCGCAGCTCGTCCGGGGACATATACTGCACGACCGGGTAGTTGGACTTGACGGTAATCTTGTCGAACGTGATGACGAAGATGTCCTGGGCGTCCTTCAGCGGTTTTACATCGATGATCTCCGCATTGCCAGCCTGTTCTTCCTGCATCAGCGCCGCCACAAAGTCCACGTTGCCACTTTCCACCATCTGTTTGTAGCGGGTGCGCTCTTCTTCCCGGCGCCACCACACCTTGGCTACACACCAGTTATATTTCAACGCGTCTTTCCACGCGGATTCGATGAACGTGGGATACGCATTCTTCCGCTGCAACTGATATTTCAACAGCTGTTGCACTTTTTTCGCCTTTTCGTCGTCGTCGATGTTGACAGCCCGGATATCTACAGGGTCATCCGTACCCAGAAACGGCTCTTCCAAAGACGGAAGCATCCATTTGATCGTGGTCTTGATGTCCCTGGAGCAGAATTCCGACGTCTCCGACAGCCGCTCGAACTTGCTGCGGTAGTGTTCCTTGGTCGCAAGGTACATATCCCTGCGTTCTTCCAGCTTCGGTCGGATCGTTCCGTCAAAATAGTCGGTCGCAACGTCCTTCCCACGCTGATACGCCCGCATGATCTTGTCGATTTCCTTCTTCTTTAATGTGTCCAGCGAGATATCCTCGGTGTTTTTCTCCGGTTCCATCTGCATGGTGAGGTAGTCGATGGGGCGCATGGCCTGCGGATTCGGCTGCATCATGGGTGTGGTGCCGATATGCGGTTGTCCTTGCGAAATATTCGCCTGTGTGTCGTTCAGCCTTGCGCTAAAATCAAGGCCGTTCCCTTCTGCAATGCTCATATAAGCCACCACTCATTCTAAAAATACTCTGCGATGATAACTGCACCGCTTCCTACGCCGTAAATCTTGCTCCCGCTCCCGATCTGTACCGGGAAAACACGATATTCTCCCGCCTTAACAGGGATGCCGGTGGATGAAGTAACATCCTTGTTGCCGACATACGCCGTATCCGACCCCTCCACGTTGTTAACTTCCAACGCGATCCGCCCGCCGTCGCGGTTATTTTCCAATGTTCCGGCTAACGCAAGAGGCTGCGCCGTGGAAGATAACGTAACGGAGCCTGTCCTGACCTGTGTAAAACTGTGCAAAAACATAAAAATACCCCCTTTCTGCCATTTTTTGCATTTTGTTTATATAAAAATAGCGTTACATGCTCCCATATTTGCGAATTTTTCCTTCTTTTCGCATTTTGTTGAAGCGTGAACGCTTATTTAACCTGACCGGTTGCGCAAATGTCAGCGCCAATGCGTCGGCATAGTTCGGAGAAGCCAATCCCCTGCGTTTCATATCGTCTTTCGACTCCAACTGCAGCTTGCCCCGGCGGTTGATGGCGGCTTCCGGACCCGTCAAGTCGGTAACGATCTCGTCCTTGTTCTCCACTGTGCCGCCTTCCTGCAGCCATTTCTTCATTTCCGACCACATCTCCGCCCGTTTGTTGGCGTAATATTCGTCGACCGGCTTACTCGCAAAGGAAATCAACTGCCAGACATCGGCTCTTCCCATGCTCTTTAACACGGAATAGATGCCGGTGCCGTAGCCCATATCGATAAATCCTTTCGACATCCCGTATTCGTCCTGAAAATACGCTAACTTTTCGGCTACCAACGTGTCGTCGCTGTTGCTTTTCAGTTCCCACAGCACTTTGCTGTAGTTTCCTTTGCGCAGATACACGATAAGAGAATCCTCGCCCGTCCATGCAGGGTCGCAGCCGATAATAACAGGCTCTCCGTCCGCCGCATCTTCCAACGAGTACCGTTTCCCCCGCTCGACCGCCTCTTCCGCCAATGTCCTGCTTATCAACTGGTTGGCGGCAGCGCTCGGGAACTGGCCCAGCACATGGACTTTGACAAAATCTGAATCAATGCCCCATGCCTCGACCCACTCGTTCAGCTGCTGTTTATTAGAAATCCGCACTTCCCTGGAATCAATCTGTTTTCGTTTCCAAAAGTTGCGGAATTTATTGAAGCAATCAAAAAAGCGCCCCGAAGGACGCGTTGGGTTGCCAAAGGCACACCATATGATTTCTGTATCTTTGTCTGTCGTAGCACCCTCTACCGTTTCCCATATGACATCGGCTATGGCAGAGGCCTCGTCGAATATGATCAATATCCGCCTGCCCTGGTTGTGCAAGCCCGCAAATGCTTCCGGATTCTGCTCACTCCACGGAATGGCGTCAATTCTCCACGTCTTTTCGTGTTTGGCATCGGAACTGTATAAAGAAGTCGCCGTGTAATCGAACAAGGGGTTCCCGATAAACAACCTGTACCACTTTGCCAACTCCGCCCACGTCTTCGTCCGCAGCTGGGTGTCGGTATTCGCGGTAACAACGCCTTTGGTATCCTCGAAAGTAGAAATAGCCCACAAGATTAACCAACTGACTAATGCACTTTTTCCGATGCCGTTGCCGGACGCCCTGACTTCCCGGATAACCGTGTTAATGTCCTTCAGCCCAGACTTAATATCCTCTAACAGTTCTACCTGCCATTCCTGCGGACTCTGGTTCTCCAGCTCTCCCTCGCCCCACGGGAACGCCGCGTATACAAACCCCACCGGGTCGTGCGCAAATTCCCCCAGGAACGCTGCCAGCGCGCCCTTCTCTTCTGCGGAAAAATCCGATAATTTTTTCGCCATTTGACCACCTTTTCCCTACCCCTCTTTTATTCTCCGACAGGAGTAACATCGATAATTTCCGGCGAACTTTTTTCCGGTATCTGCCTGTTAGCAGCCCTTTCCCTTGCCGCCTTTAACATGTCCGCAATGTTTACGTTCATGCTTACCTCTGTCTTGTCCTTGAACCCGCCCTCGCAACGGATAATATCCTCTGCTGCTTTGATCCGATCCGATAAGCTCGCATCTAACCCGAACTGGTCCTTCTCTTTCCCTTCCATTACCCTCGTTAAGAACGACTTTACCGCATCTAATGAGGCATAGCCCTTCTTAGCGTTCCTCTCTATTAACTCCTGCATGTACTCGACGTTCTCAGGCTTCTCCAGTATCTCCCTCGCCTTGTCCGACGCCGTCCGATTGTTCGTCCCCGGAAAGACTGCCTGATAACTCTTCGCTAACTTGTGCGTCTTGTAATACTCCCGTACTACCGCCTGCTCCTTTGCCGCGTCTAACGCGACGTCCACTTCTAACCTTCTCTCTTTCCCTTTCCCCCTGCTCATACATCTCCCCACTCTCTAACTTTAACCATATCTCCCTGTATAAATATAAAAATAACTCCTCGATCTTTATCGTCCTAAACAACGGAATACTTGCATACTTGCTCTTGTGTAAGATCGGATTTAACGGCGTGTGCGGATGCATCTCGTTGTACTTTTCCTTCGTTACTAATAAATACACCCTGTACTCCGTGTAAATCTTACCCGTCTTCTCACTCGCCTTCTGCTCTTCCGCATAAAGTATGTTCTGCCCGTATTTTACCCGGATCCCCTTTAACAACTTCCGCGTTAATAAATGAAAATTCGCCACTTGTTTCTCCTTTAGCCTCCTTCCGCGCCCTCCTCTTATAGAAAAATATATATAGTTATTAGAGGGTGGGTGTGTGTGAGTCCAGGCCCTGTCTCGGACGTGGGGTGGTGGGTGGAGTGTAGGTTATCCAAGAAAAAAAGACCTGACTGGAACGAGACACAGCGTAAATCATTTGTGTTCGCTGCGCTCACGCCCGGCTGTTACTGTCTACTGCTTGCAAAGCAAGGAGTGGTGCCTGCGGCACGCGAAGCATGTACGCCTACGCCGGCGTGCTTAAGTTGTGCCTGGCGTGTGGGTGCTCAAGCCGAGCCTGGCGCCTGTACATCACGCGTTAACGTCACCGTTGAATCTGTCAATTACCCATTGTGGCAAGAACGCATCTAAGTCATCGGAGAACAACGTATATAAATGCCATGTCAGCATCCTTCCGCGAATAAAAAATATCGGGGAGACGTATATATGCCCATCCTGTCTTTTTACTATCCGCCTGTCTTCCATACGCTTGATAAACCGCTGGCACTGCTTAACACCTATGCCAAGCTCTTTGGCCAGCTCTTTTGTATTCAGTGGCCTGTCATAGTTTTTGTGGTGCTTCACCAGCATGTTTGTGCGTGGCTGTAGCATCATCGCACAGCGGTACATGTGGCCGCACTCAGCCGCGCTCAGGTCCGCAGGCAGTTCCCATCCGCCCGGGAAGCTTCTCACAGCGTGCGCGCCCAGGAAATAACTGTACCCTTCATCCGGGTTGAACCTGTAACGCTTCCATTCACGGCCGCCAGTCTCTTTATATTCCGTATACGTCGCCGCCCCTGCAATCCCATCAGCAAGAACGTCAGCGCCCGGCGTATTCTCTTTTCCCATCCTCTTTTACCCATCTTGATACATTGTCATAGGGGACGTTTTTGTCCCTTCGAGGGTGCTTTTTTTATCCCTGCCCATAATCACCCGCAAAAGCCCGTCCCGCCTGCTTTACAGGCCCCAAAACCGGCCCGCGTTATGTGAATTCCTACATCTTGCGAGGGCGAACCTCGATGCAAGATACTATGCATTTTCCCTATCTAAAATGAAATAAACTATTCAACCCAAAGCCACACCGGAACCCCAGGCCCCAGGGCCGAAACCCCACTGCAGGCCTGCTGTCCGGAAGGCCTGCCGCAACTGTTAGCCCCAGCGACATCCTGAAAAGGGAAACGATACCGGAAGACCGGCCAACGCAGGACCAGACCCCAGCGGGAACAACGCCCGGAAACGCGCTGGCGCGCGTCTGGCCGCGACAGAGTGCAGGCCGACCAATCCCGGCGTGATTGCAAGGTGAACAACAGCGCCCGCCCGGGGAAAACCCGCGGACCCAGACAACCGGACCCGCCCGGCGCCCAATCGTTAACCGCTCACGTGGCAAACGTTAACGCATTTAATTCCTACAAGTTAGTAGGATATGATTTTTCCCGCTTTGCGTTAACTTTTCAGAAACCCGGTTGACAGTTCCAAAAATGGCCGTTTTTTGCTCTCACTTTCGCAAGTTAAAGTGAAATATACCAATTGTTATATCTCTACATTTTAACAAGATAAAGTCAGAAAGCACTCTAACCCGCATGGTTACTGGGTTTACGCTGTTTCTATTTTGAATTGTTGTAACCCGATATACCTCAAGATTTACATGGTCATTTTTGAAATTTGCATCTCAAAATGCGCGCTACAGCGTTTTGAGAAGGTCCCGTGATAGATTAATTGTCCAGACCCAAAAACTCGTCAAAACGCATTTAAAGGCCCTTAGCGGCCTTCTACCCTCAAAAAGTATATTCTTGTTAGTAAAAGTATATCATCCCCCACCAAAGCCGGCGCGGCCCGGGTAATATGGGAAAGGCGACGCCGGCCGGAAGAGGAATGGGAAACAACAACGGGGCCAGACTTTTCAGCCCGGTCCCGTTTCACTGATTATAACATACAGGCCCGGCTTTTGTGGTATTCATTCCGGAATGAGGCCCGCGACCGGTGTTAGATATCTGTTACCGGTCCCGCTGGCCCATATAAATTATAATAGAAGAAACCCGTAAATCTTGCTTTTATCAGTCCCCACAAACCCAGTATTTATGCGGGTTTCAGAGCATACCTTAAGCCCAGTATTTATGCGCTTTTCCGAAATTGTGAACTTTTTGTGTCATAGCTCAAATTTGTTAAATTAGTGCTTTACAATAGGTTCAAGATTTGCTATAATTAATTAGAACCTGAAGAGAGACAAAAAACAGAAAAAGGTAAAAACGAAAGGGGAAATAAAATGAAGAAACTGAGCAAAGTTGAAGTCATGGAAATGAGCATTGAAGAACTGGCCGAAATCCTGGGAGCAATCGCGGAAGAATTAAACGACCGGGGCGCAATCGGCGGAATATTGGACGGCGGGAACGGCACCAACGACTACCTGGTTGGCGTACACATGAGGGACGAACGAGTCCCGGCCAGCAAGGGTCACGTAAGGTATGAGCGCTTCGACTGCGGCGACACCCACGACATCGAGCGCAAAGTGCTTATCGGAAAAGTTGCCTTCTACAATATCATGGGAAAGAAGGAAGCAAAAAAGCTCATGCAGGAAGAGCTTCTGGCGTAACGCAGAGTGAAGGCCCCCAGGGGCCGGTAATGCGGCAGACCCGGTCACAAGCCCGGGCGCGCATGGGACCAACGAAAGGAGCAAATCATGGAGAACATTGTAATGGTGCAGGAAGGCACGCTGGTAACACTGGCATTTATCGCGGCTTGCGCCGGTTTTGCGGCCGGTTTTGTAGCATTCTGGTTAATGGAAGAGCACCTGGACGCCAAAGTGGCCAGGGCATAACGAAAGGAGCAAGGAACATGTTAAACGCAAAAGAAACGAAAGACTATACCATCAAATTTGAAAGCAATCACTACGGACCCGACGGGGAATTCATTATCACCAAATTAGAAACAGACATCGCGCTGGGAATTGAAACCCGCCTGGCCGATATCGCAAAGTTTCAGAAGGAAGCAAAAAAGATTTTCAACCGGGCCGTAAAGGCCACACAGACCGGGGTCCGGTACAAAATCGAGCTGTGGGTATCGGCGTACAAAAAGGTGTATAGTCCCAGCGGCGAATTCTTACGGAGTGAGCAGTTAGCATTCGACGCCTGGACAGCATACAGTGAGGACCAGGACTTCCAGGACGGGGTCCAGCTCTACTTCAGACCAAACCCCAGGTACACCGACGAAAACCACGACTTGATGATTAAGGACTTTTTTGAAATCGCGTATTAACGAAAGGAGCAAACACCATGACGTACAAAGAAATTGAAGCAAAGCTGAAAGAACTGAAGGAACTGAAGGTCCTGGCGGAGGAACTGAAGGACCAGATTGAAACCCTGGAGGATGAAGTGAAGACGGAAATGACGGAACAGAACACGGACACGCTGAAGGCCGGCGCATTTAAGGCAACCTGGAAACCCTATACCAGCAACCGGTTCGACAGCGGCGCCTTCAAGAAGACCCACGCGGAGCTTTACAAACAGTATTGCAAGGCAACTGTCACGAAACGTTTTACTGTAGCATAAGAGTCGAAACCGGCCCGGAGGTGCCGGTCCGCGGGAGACGGCCTACCCGCGCTGACGAGACAGGCCCAGATGCGAAAGGAGCAAAATACCATGACTAAAAGAGAAATGCTGAGAAAGATTGAAGACGCGGCCCGCATGGAGACACACTTCGACCTGCGGAGCATGCGCGAATACACCGACGAATGGGGCTTTTCCAATATCGAAACAGCGAAACGCTACAACGACCAGCGCAACGAACTGGAACGGCAGGCCCTGGAAATGGGTATCACTGCATACGAAATCGAGGAGGCCCTGGCCAAAGGCAACGAGGACGCCTGGGACACATACCGGGAAGCGGAAGGCGAAATTGTACACGACGACAGCTACGACGACGACTACGACGAACTGGACAGCTTTATCGACGCTGAAGAGGAAATCGCGCAGGCAGACACCCTGCACGGGTGGAAGAACTGGTAACAAGAAGGAGGCAACGACATGGAAAAGAAACTTGCTGATAAAATCGCGCTGTACATGTGTGAAGTAGGAACGGACAACACCTATTACGGGACCTGGTCCTTTGATTATGAAGAGGTAGAAAAGCTCTTCAATGTGAAGCTGGACGCCGACGCAATCGACGAAATCACCAGCGCGCTGTGCCGGCGGGAAGAGGTCCTGGACGTCTGGGGTCCGGAAGAAACCGGCGACAATGAATTCAACGTTAACTTTGGAACCGCGTATTACGACACAAGCGCCGACGACTCTGTGGACCCGGACGACTACGACGAGGACGCGTACTGGGAAGGCCGCCTGAAAAGGTACGGGCGCTATAGCCCGAGCGACGACAAGAACGAATAATTACTGGATGCGGGCCGGCCGGATCGATCGACCGGTCCCGCATAAAAAAGGAGGATATCACATATTATGGAAAACTTAATCAAATTAACGCTGGACGTAGTAATCACGGAAACTGACGTGGAAGACATTATGCAAACAGCACTGGACGGAATTACTTACTGGGCCGACGCGATAAGGCACGTTGGCGAATGGAAAGGCGACGACGCCTGCGAGCATATCGCGAACGGAGGCGAACTGAGAATTCACCTGTCGGAGGGACCCATCACGGAAGGCGGCCCGCGCTGGTACACGCTGAGCCAGAAAAAACTGGTACGTGGTATCAAGCAGTATTTAATGGACCCGGAAACAAACATGCCGGGCCTGCTGTTCAACAACGGGGTCCGCACAGAGATTGAACCGGGCGACATTGACGCCGCCGCCGCGGACCTGATTGTGCAGTACGCGCTGTTCGGGGAACAGGTTTTTGCATAAACTTTATCTTGACAGGATTGACGGGATATGATATAATAAGTTAACGAAATAAGAAAGGGGCAACAAAAATGAGCAAACAGTATTTTGAAGAAATCCGGAAAGAGCTTGACAGCATGGACCAGCGCAGTGCCTGGAAGCGCGGCGTAAACGAATACGCCCACGGGTTCGTAGACGACCTGGGCGAATTCATGGACCACGGCGACATCACCCTTAGCGACCTGCGGAACACGAACCAGCTGGAAAAAATCCTGCTGAACGGGGCAGACGACTGGCACCACTACAGCTGGGCCGGCTGCAGTCTCTGCTACGACGGACAGATTGCAGAGAGACTGGCAACGCCCAGCGAACTGAAGCGGAGCCACAACGGGAACCTTCAGCCCAACAGCCGGGAGCAGTGGTTAGACGTACAGGCCCGGGCGCTGTACCAGGCCTACTGGCGGGTCCGCAAAGCTATCCGGGCAGTCAATGATAAGGAGGCGTAATCATGGAAAAGAAACTGTTTAAAGAAATCATGAAACGGGACCCGGACCTGGTAGAGCGCCTGGTCCTCCAGAACCTTCCTCACGGTAGCGGCATCGACTACGATTGGGAAATTGAGGTTAAGCCAGACCGGATTGTATGCGACAACGCCTGGCACCTCATGGACGAATTCGGTTACTACGACTGCGTCCTTCCCTTCCGCGTCACCATCTATCCCGACGACGTGCGGGTCCGGTTCCGGGACCTGAACAGCTACGGACACCGGAAGGTCCGCGAGTCAGGCCTCCGGCCCTACCTGGAAGAGCTGTTCTGGGAGCATGGTTCCCACATCCTGGATGTTATCGAATAAAGGAGGAAACGAAATGAAAAAAGCAAACGAAGTTACGGACCATATCTTAATGAAATCCTACGGAAAGATTTACAGCTACCTGTACGACCACGCCTACCCGGCGGCCCTGGTAGACATCGGGGAAAAGGTAATCAAGAAGGACCTACGGACCATGGACCGGTTACAGCGGGTCCTGGAAGACCTCATTGTCAGTGACCGGGAATACGCCGCGTACGCCGTCTGGTACTACAAATTCAACCGGCTGAAAATGCTGGACACTATCAAAACGGACGAAGAAATGCTTGATTATTTGGACAGCTTGTGCCGGGACTCGTAAGGAAGGGAGGAAAATATTATGACAAAGTTTGTAAAACTGACTGAGATGAGGAACTGGGGTGAACCGCGAAGCCTGCAGGCAGTCGGTCCCATTTACGTAAACCTGGTCCAAGTGGAAAGCATAAAAGGGTACAAGGACTGCACAGTCCTGCGTATGGTAAGCGGCCACGGAAACATGATTGAAGTAAAAGAAACACCGGAAGAAATTTTCCGCCTGGCGTAAGGCCAACGAAAGGAGCAATAATGAGCAAAGACGAGCTGATTGTACTGTTAATTCTACTGTTAATGTGTATCCGGATAGACTGAGGAGGTTCGGACATGGACATTTACGAACTGAGTTATGACGGAGGCAGTTACATCGGGAAATGCCCGGACTACGACCAAGCAATGAACGCGGCCCGGGGTTACGCAAAGACAACAGGCCTCAGCATTTTGGTAAAAGACATTGACGACAAACGGACCCGGGAAATTGTGGTACACCCGGACGGAGACATCACCCACCTGTGGGACGGAGAGAGATAACGAAAGGAGCAAATGACATGGCAAAGTTTGTAAAGGCAGAAGGTAAATTGTGGGTTGTAATGGGAGAGAACGACTTCGAGCCGGCGCCGCAGTTAGATGTATTCACATCAGAAAAAGCGGCGCGGGAATACATTCAGGGTATCGTAGAAGACGCGCTGTACAGGGACGAAGAAACGACCGACTATGAAGGCCGCACAGCAGAGGAATGCGCTGAGGAAGGCGTAGCAGACCTGGGGTACATGCGTATCATGTTACTGGAAGCAGACAAAGTTAAACGGGAAAATGAGCTTGTATGGTAAACGAAAGGAGCAAAGACATGAAAGTTATGAACACCGGCATGAAATTATATCAAGTGACAGTTAATTACTGGGGAACCGAGGACAAGCGTCTGTTCCCCACAAAGAAAATGGCCGCAACCTTCCTGGACTGGTTGGTCCGGGATGACAACGAGGAACTGCGCTACCAGGTCGATCCGGTCGACGACCACGGAGACAGGCTCAGCACATGCATTGACAACTGCATTCACTTCCACTACGACGACAGCTACTACGGAATCGCAGAAATGAACTTGCAAGTCATTGTGGAAAAATAACCAAATTGTATCTTGACAGGATTGTGAAGATATGATATACTATAGACAACGAGAGGAGATGTGAGCCATGAAAAAGCATGCAGTAACAGTAACCAGTACATACCAGGTGACGGTAAGCAAGACGGTATTCTTCACCGAGGACGTCGGCCAGCCGGCGGACCTGGACCTGACGCACAAGTGGGTACGCAAGGCCTGCGACGCGGCCTGGGACGAACTGAGCACAGCATTCCACCTGGACCTGGGGTGCATCGGGCAGGAAATCCCCTACAGCGTAGACGACATAGAACGTGTAGACGGAACAAAAGAAATCCGGGAGTATGAAATCGAGGAGGATGACTAACATGAAGCATATCATCTGGAGCAATTACGACGACAACGACGACATGATCCAGGAAGACTGGTACGACGAGCGGGTTGCGCTCAAGGACTGTGGCAAAAAACTTCCGGCAAGAATCCTTGCCATAGCTGACCTTGGCCTGTGGGACGGCAGGCACCAGGCATACAAGTTTATCGAAAACTTAGAGGACTGCCTCTACAGCGAATGCGACTACTTCGAGCTGTACTGCGACAAGCACCAGTTAAGGAGCCGGGGCGCACACCACGACGGAAACAATTTCGTCACCTACTACCTGCTTAACGACGCCGCCGGCCTGGATAAGTTCCTGGACGACCTGTACTACGGCCGGGAAATCAGCCAAGCGCGCCTGCATAAATACACCAGGAGCCTGCGGCCCTATCTCAAAGAATACTATGGTTGGTAAGTCAACGAAAGGAGCTAACACAATGGGAAACAGAGCAGTCATTACATGGAGCCAGAAAAAGGACGTAAAGAAAACACAGGACCTTGGCATTTACTTACACTGGAACGGAGGTCGGGACAGCGTAGAAGCCTTTCTCACCTACTGCAAGTTGCAGGGGTTCCGGGAGCCGGACCACGACAACTACGGATACGCGAGACTGTGCCAGGTAATCGGAAACTTCTTCGGCGGAGACCTGAGCCTGGGCATCGACAAGTGCAGGAACCTGGACTGCAACAACGGGGACAACGGCACCTACATTTGCAAAGGATGGGACATTATAGACAGGCAATACTTTCACGGAGCAGAGCAGCAAAGTTACGACTTAATTGAAATGCTGAACCAAATAAACGAATGCATGCCGGAGGAGGATCGGTTATCGCAAGAAGTAATCGAATCATGCAGGAAGAAATAACGTATTGAACGCGAAAGGAGCTAACAAATGAAGCACATTGATGAAATGGAAGTAGAACGACTGACGGATACCGGACATATGGTTATCAAGGTAGAGCTGGACTTTTTGGACCTGTACGAACGTATGGGGGAAGGCGCCCAAAAGGTTATGAAAAAGTTTAAGGAAGCCGGCAAGGAAAAAATGCTTATGAATCACCTTGTCGACTGGTACCTGGGACTCGGTACAGGTTTAACACTGTACGGACTTCCGGACGAAAAAGAACTGGACTGGCACATCGCAAATGAAGTAACTACTAACTTAGAGGAGGTATGAACCATGAACAAAAGAGAATTGGCAAGAGAAACAAAACGAATCACAAGCCCCGACGCGCGCCTGCAGGTAACGAAATGCGGCCGCGGATACAACGCATACCTGACGTACCAAAACGAATGGTTCCAGGACGATCCGGACGAGAAGACGATCGGCTTTATTAACAGCGCTATGACTTTGAAACAAGTAAACGCGTGGTTAAGAGAGTACGCAAGTTATTGACAAGACACGACAATTCAATTATAATATTGTTGGGAGGCGACAATACATGACCGAGAGAGAAAAGGCAATACAGCGCAAGAAGGAAATACAGCAAAAGAACCGGGAAAGCAACCGGATACCAGAGTTTATTCTGTTCATACTTGCAATCAGTTTCTTTTTTGGATAAGAGGAAAGGGAGGTAAAATAATTATGCCAGGAAAAAAGAAGGACCCGAACAAAGAGTACAATTCAAACTGGGGCGGAAAACGGGAGGGCGCCGGCGGAAGACCGGGCCAGCCAGGCGGACACAACGGAGGCCGCAAGCCGCCGGAAATACCTAAGCGCCAGAGGCACGTGTATGTTACCGACGCTGAGTTTGAAATGATAAAGATGTATCTGTGGAACGTGTTGCGCAAGGGCGCACCGCAGGCAAACAGGAAGTGGAAAGAAAAGCCGGAAGAGGAATAAAAAAGGCAGGACGCGTAAAGCTCCTGCCTTCTTTTTTTATTTCCCTGACAGACCCTGCAAGTAATTGTGTATTGCAGTTTCCGGAGGGTCCTGCTCGTAATAAACGAATCGGTCCGGGTCAAACTCCTCGTCCGGAACATCCTTGTATACCAGGGTAAGCGCCCAGTCCGGATCGTACTCATCCGTTTCCTTGTTGTAGTTACAGTACACGCCTTCTACAACGATAACTTCTTTGTCCGTAACACGCCAGGCCGGTCCATACGCCAGGATACAATCCCCTTCGCCAATGCTTTCGTTTACAATCCGGAATTCATCCATGTATAACCCGGTCGAGTCTGTATCGACAAGGTTTTCTATTTCCTCTTCCAGCTCGGAATACTTAACGTTAAAAATAACCACGTTATCTCCTTTTAGAATTTGCTGTACGGGGTGATAAGGCCTATGCCGCAAGCATACAGTTCTGCGAAGCGGATAATGTCGTGTACGACGACATAATACCAGGCCCTCGTAACCTTTAAGTCCTTGCATGTTGTTTCCCAATGTTCGCCATATTCCCCTTGCAAATATCTCCTCTTGTACACTTCCACCACTTTGTCGTTATCGGAGGCAGTATAGAACCGGCGTGTGCTGTCCTCTACCTGGAGCCATTTTTCCGGAAGACGTACGTACCTTGCGTCCCTCGTTCCGTTTACATATGGGCCATACGGACAGTGAATAAAGGCGACAGGTTCGACCCGCTGCAGGGCCTGGGCCTCTGTAGGATTAGATATCCGGTTCTTCTGGTAGCCGGTATTTTGTTCACCCCTACCCGCACCCGGATCGATCCGTTTTTCTTCTACACATTTACGAATCCGGTCCGCATTGCGTAGCACAAATTCGATTGTTGATTCTATTTCTTGCAAGCACATCACCCGGCCTTCCACGATACACGCGCATTTTGGTTGTCGTCGGTTATACCTTCCCTCTTGCCTATATTATACCACATGCTACAAGCCTTACTAAAAGTCCACTTCACTACCGATGGACCCCAGGGTAGATTCAAACGACTTGGCCGCGGCCTCTGCCTTGTTCCTGGCCGGCGCTTCCACAAAGTCGAAGCCTTCCACCATCAGGCTGTACCCGGTACGCTTGTTGCCATCCTTGTCTTCCCAATGTTCCTGCCGCATGGCGCCCCATACACAGATTTTGCTTCCCTTGCCGAAATGGTTTCCGATAGTTTCTCCCTGCTTGCCAAACGATACGCAGTTAAAGAAGTCGGCGTCATATTTACCTTCTTTGTTTTTAAAGTCCCTGTTTACAGCGATAGAAAACTTTGCGATAGCTTTCTGCGTTTTATCGTTGTATTTCACGTCCACATCGTTAGTCAACCGACCCAAAAAAACCGCTTTATTCATTGTATCTTCTCCTTTGCTTATCACTTAAACATATCTTTACCGACCAACGCGCCCAACCAAAAGCCTGTAATGAAAGAAAGGCCGGTACACACAACAATTACCAACGGGATAGGCATATACATAACCATCACCTGTCGCTTTCTCTGTACACGATACAAACTATCGCGGCTCCGATTACCATGCCGATAATCATCCAAAAGATGTTAATCTGTGTCATTGTCACGCCCCCCTTTTTAACTCAACCAATACGTTTGCCAGCCTTTCAATCGTTCGTTCCATCAAGTCAAAACGCAACGATTCTTTATTTTTTGGTTCAAACGATTCAAAACAAAGATGTAAGAGTTCGTGTACCAATGCGACTTCCATGTCTTGCGGAAATTTGGTTTTTGGGAAATCAACATGGTCTAAAATTCTAATCTCCGATTTATTGTTTTGGTGATTCCATTCGTTTTCTCCGCAACAGTTTGGCAGAACAAACTCGCTTGCACGACATATGCTTGCGTCTATATCCCACGATTGCAATCGCAATCTGTCTTGCCATTCTGCGCACAGCTTTTTTAATTCATCATCAGAAACAACGTATTCTTTCATCGTGTTACCACCACCTATGTATAACTTTTACCCTCATTCCTTTTCTGTCACACGCATCTCCAAGCTGTGTAACCGTTGCTTCCGGTTGCTTCCGGATCAACTGTTTTAACTCGTTGACCGACCACTCCAGCTTGCCTTCAAAGGCTCGTTTAACAACCTCGTTTTCCAGCTCATCTGCATCAATTAGTCTCATCTGTTCCACCTATCTCCGGCTGTTTCTGCACCATCTCCATGACAGTGAATATGATTCCACGTTGCAGTTTAACATATGTTCCGTCCGTTATGTTGTACTCTCGTGCAGCATCTTCCTGAACCTGCAAATACTTTTTTAAATCCTCTTCCAGTTTGTCCGCGTCAATCAGTCTCACTTTTGTCCCCCGCATCAACTCTTTCCATAAATTCCATACTTGTTATCTTCTGCTCCGCCCACAGTAATGTCTCCCATGCATTGTTTAATCTTTCATTCGCAACAATAATGTCGTTTATTTCCGAAGCCCTCTTTCTACTTTTTTGCGCAAGTTCCTCGTAATGCTTTGCATTTTTAATAAGGTGGTTTGCCAATTTTTGTAACTTTTCTATCGTGCTTTGTTCCCCAATTAAAAGCATATTTATTGCCTCACTTTCCGCTACTCCCAACGCCACCGACTCTCTCTCCGTATGCATCATCGTTGTCCGTCAGGAAATGCTTTACGAAGATGCCCTGGGCGAATCGGTCGCCCTTGTGAATCATCACGTCCCCATCGCCATCGTTAATCAGCTTTACAAGGATTTCCCCCTCATTGTCCGGGTTGTTGTAGTAGTCTGCATCAATAATGCCCACCCCATTGGCAAGGCGCATCCCGTATTTCATTCCGTAACTACTGCGGATGTGGATTTCAAGATGTTCATCCGGTGGCATATGTACCTTAATGCCGGTGCGGAGCAAAGCGCCCCATCCTTTCTGCACAAGCGTATCCTTTACCGCATAGAAATCGTAGCCCGCACTGTTCTTTGTCTGCCGTTTCGGAAGCACAGGCCGTTCCTCTTTCGGCAACTCCTCGAATTCACTGATTACTTCAAAGTAGCGTTTTACCATTTGCCCATCTCCTTCATATTGTTTGATAATATATCGCTGACCAACCGGTCTTGATACCACTTAATTTTCTTTTTTAGCTTCCTGATCTTTCGCTTCAGTTTCTTTTTGCTCACTTCCTGCTCCTTTTATCCGCATCACCCGATACAACGCACAGACACACGGCTAATGCACCGCAGAACACTCCGGCGATAAAACACGCTATGTACCACATCATATCTCCCCCAACCACTTCCCATCACTCATTGCTTTAACCCATCTGCCATTCTCTTTTGTAAGATACCTAACGCAACAATAGTAGTACAAAAGCCGTCCTATTTGTCGGTATCTGCGTTTGCCAGTTCTTTTTCCAATTTGTCGCATTTAGCTTTAATCCTTTCAGCCACCTCTCCCATAAGATGGGTAAATGCTATCTTGCTTTCGGTGGTATAATTTGAATCAATAACATCGCAATACACCACCATATCATCAATACATGTTTTAATGTCTTCAAGTGTTTCCATGCTTCACCTCACCAACTGACTACAAAATGTAGTCACCTCGTAATAACCTCGTAACCAATTTCGTAACCTCACGAAAAAGGTGTGTGGTTGTTTTAATCAAATATATTTGTTATACACGCTATTATTCCCATAAAAAAGCCAACTAACGCACCAATAATCACTCCCACTTCAAAAGTTTTTGGCACTTCTATTGCGAATAAAACTTCGTTCATTTCTCACTCCTTTGTAGTGGTGTGTGGTTGTTTTAACCACTCCCTTACTTCCTCAATGTAACCCCAATAACACGATTCTTCACCATTGTCATCAATACTGTGGAAAATACATTTTTTGCATTTACATTTTGGACAAAACCAACATAATTTCATTTCCTACTCCTTTTTGTGGTGCGGTTGTTTTAACCACTCCAAAATCACTTCCTTGCTGATGTGCCAAGGGTGTGTCATTACACACTCATATATTTCTTCTGCCAACTGTTCCGTATTGCAGGAACGCAACCAATCCTCATTGGTCATCGGTTTGTAGTACTCGCATTCTTCATGCTCATCATCAAACGGACAAATTGTTCCACAAGTTTTACACAGATTCATTCGTGTTTCTCCTTTAGCCATTTAATCAAACCATCAACAGTAAAATATCCTTGCTCCCTCGCCGCCGTCGCATACATCAGTTGTTGATTCAGCCACTTTGCCTTTTCTTCTATTGGCAACTGACAGAACCATTCTTCATTAGTTGCATAATATTTTCGATAGACTCGTTCTCGATGTTCTGTATATTCAGATGGTAATTTTATCCATTCTGACTTGCCTATTATTTTCAATTCTACAGTATCAGCATAAACAACATGACACCTCCCATCTTCGTCTATAATATCTCTAAATGCACCATCTGCTATAGTAACACTATATTCACGAGTTACAGTCGGACCATAAACCAACTCATCCAATGACGTTTTACCCCTATAAATTACATTTTCCATCTTATGCTCCTTAACAAAATTTTTATAACCATCACATTCAAAACATTTTACTGATGTTTATCCTTTAACCATTTCTCTGCATCTACTTCATCTTGTATGCAATAACCAGTATGGCAATATGCTTCTCCATTACTCATACCACAACGCATACACGAATAGGCAAGATTGGACAAGAACTCTGCAAATTCTTTAGTAGAGCAAGTCTTTCTCCATTCTTCGTTGGTCATTGGTTGATAGTATTTACACTCCGTTCTGCTTTTATCTGCCGTGCATTGTTTCCGTGGTGAACAGGTTTCACATAGACCCATCGTGTTTCTCCTTTAACCACTCAACTATCCCTGTGTACGAATAAGATGGAGATGTATTATATTTACATTCTTTTGTTTTATAATCAATTTCTATGCAGTCTCCCTTACAAAATTGGCAACAAATAACACCATGTTCAAACAAGAATTTTGCCTTTTCTTCCGTTGAAAGAGAGCAAAACCATTCTTCGTTGGTCATCGGCTTAACCTTGATATATCCGTAACCATCACAACGGCGACAAGTTCTCATGCTTATATGCCCATCGTCTGTCCAAAAATTAATATAACCACTTCCACAACACGCTTCACATTTTTCTTCTTTGGGTTCTGTCATTCTGCCACCTCACCAAATTCCATAGCATTCAATAACGCGTTCTTAATTTCTTCATAACTTTCTTTGACTTGGTAACTATATCCATGAAAAAGGACATTGCTACCGCATACAGATTCTATTGCTTTGGGATTAACAATTACTTCTTTTTCATCGTCAGCAAGATGCAAAATTATAAACGGCATATCTCACACTCCCCTATTCTTACTCCGCAAAATATCAATGTTTTCTTTTGCTAACATAAGTTCCGTTGTTATATCCCCACCCATTTCGTAAGGAATGATGTTAGCGAATTGGCATGATAATCCATCGCCTACTTTTTCGGCAAAAATACAAATTCTACACGTTCTGCCATTGCAATAATCAAACAGCGTTCGTGCCGCCCTGTACGCTTCATTATGCGTTATTTGTTCTCTATCTGTCATGATATTATCACCTCAATAACAATAAAGTCCTCTGTCCCTTTGGTTTATACGCATATTCCAATCTGCCATTTCTTCCACATAGGAATCTCGTTCTTCCATGCAGGATTCGTAGTTCTGTGCTGACGGATTTCTGCCCATCCATTCCGTTCTCCAATAAGGCACATTCCGTATTTTGTCATTTTGCTTCCAAGCCTTTTGTATCTGTTTTATCCTGTTCATTGCACATCTCCCCCATTTTTGCAATATTGTTGGTGTTATGTTGCAAACTCCCCTATTTTTGCAATTTTAGGGGTGTTCCACTTCACACAACTAATCTCGCTATTCCATTCTTTTGTACTGTACAAGTTTTCCGTCTTCCATTTCTACCGAGATAATTTTTGGGTAGCTACCATAAGTACCCATATCTTCTGCCAGTGATAAATAATTGCAAGATTCTATCTGTTTAATGCAAATATGGTATTTTTCGCATTCCATTGCTTCACTTTCGCTATCGTATACTTTTCTACAAATTCCACATCTGTAATATGTTACTTTTTCCATCATTCCACCTCAATTCTGCATTTCAACCATTGTCTGCCGAATTGCCAACACTCACTTTCGCTTGGCATCCAAATATCCAAATGATTGTTATGTCCTGCACCGAATCGGTCTTTCACAATCAGCACCTTGCCATTGGGAAGAATCACTTTGCTCCCAAAAGGGATAAGCACACCATTGATTCTGTCTACTGCACAGATTCCATCACGCACATATTCTCCACTTGTGGTGATTCCTTTATCGCAATAGGCAGTACACTCCAACGTAGCTATAAATACTGCGAATAAGATTAAGTATTTCATCTTCCGTTCTCCATCTTTGCACCACAGTAAGGGCAGTATTTAAAAAATACTTGTCCGTAGTCACTCCAATAGGCTTCGTTGTTGCAGTTAGAACAGCCATACACATCGGTATTTCCTTTGACGTTTTGGAAATTGTATGTTCCCGTTTTGCCATCGAATTTACCTTTTACCCACTTACCTTTTTTTAGCATTAGGCAGCTTACATCTTTCATTTTTCTTCCCACTTCTTTCCGGTCAGCTTTACAATTTCCGCTTCACCATTGAGAAAGCACTCTAAAGCTCGACCTGCCTGAACCCATTCGCCGTCTTTTAACGGTTTATATTGTGCTTGTGTTTTTGTAATTCGATACCTTGACATTATCGGTGAACCATGCAAAATAACATGAAATTCTTCCCCAATTTTCACTCCCAACATTTCAGCTATCTTTGGTATTAAGTTCATTTCCTGCACCCCCGTTGTATATCCTCATAAAACTCAAGTGTTACCTTGCCTGTTCCGTAGCAGAGTTCACAATGTCTGCTTTCCCATATTTCCACACAATCTAACAATTCGTCATCTTCGTAGTGTGCTACTTCGTACTCGCCCTTGCCGTGGCATTTAGGACAAGTAATCATGGGATTCTTTGCTTCTTCCAACGCTTGTTTTAGGTTATCTATATAGCTACTCATGTAATTCACCCCACAGTACACCTGCTTTTTTCAGCCACCGCTTTGCTTCTGCCATCGTTGCTCCCGCAAACAATGCTCCGGCTTCTTCGTTGTATAACCAAGGCACAGCCTTTTTGTTTATTGTCTCCACAGAGTACGGACAGTTGTGATAACCGTCTTTCGGCTCTCGGATGTAGTATCCGTCGTAGCGGTCAAACGCAATCTTGCGTATGTTCCCTTTACCGTGTTCTACGCACCATTTATCGTCATATTCATGATAGTCCTTTCGGTCGTAAGGTTCACCTGCATTACAATCGTATGGAGCATCGTCCCAGTCATCACCCCATTGATTCTTAAAGTTATCGGTGAAAAACAGTACAGTATCATCGACATAACACAGCTTATATTGTTTGCTCATTCTTTTCCCTCCCGTTTTAACAATGCTCCCTTGATCTCTGTAAGTTCTGCGTTAATCCCCATCAACTCATACAGCCTTGCTGTTTGCTCCTGAATTGCTATTTCCAATTCTTTCGTCCGCTTTTTCATTTCTAAACTCATGTGCTTTTCTTTCATCTCTGAAAGCTCGTTGCGTACCACGATGTCTGCGATATGCTCCGTTCCGCAGTATTCGCACTTGTATGTTCCCCGTGTCAACGGTGCGCCACAGTTCTGACAGACTAAAGCGTGTGTGCTGCCTACAACCTCTTCATACATCTCTTTTGTGGGGCCAATCGGAAAGTAGTCCACATCCTCTTGTCTTCCAAACTCTATAACATGAACGCTCATTCTTCGCTCTCCTCGTTAAGCCATTTTTCAAAAGCTTCAGCCTCATCACAATGTCTCTCGCTTATTTTTGCTGTACATTTATCATACCGAAAACTATAATGCTCACATAGTTTACACGGAAGAACAAACCACGTTCCCAAAAACTCTGCCAATGCTTCCGGGCTGGCTGTTATGCGTTGGAAATTAGTATACGGATTTTTAAACTTTTGCACAATCTCGTCAACTTCTCCCGTTCCGTTGCAGTATATGCATGGTTGAAAAGTTCCGTTTATACAAGTATTACTCGTTCCGTATCCATCGCAGCACTGGCATTTCATCCTTCGTCACCCTCCTCGAACCCCAAGCCTTTTAACGTTTTCTTGAGCTTATTCCAAACCTTCTCTTTGCATTTATCACAGTAGTGTCCATTTTTTTCAAAGTTACCAAAACTCCACGATACTTCACCAATCTCTTCGTAATATCCATCATCCCATTCTTCACTACTTCCCAATAAACAACCGCACTCATCGCAGTAAAACTCATGCATGGTTACTACTTCCGTTTTCTCCACATAGTTAATTTTTTCCATATCCATCCCCCTACAGAAACAACCGCTTATCCTCGTCCGCAGCTTTCTTTGCGGCCTCTGCCGCTTCCGCATCCTTGTACATCTTGATGCACAGCTTCCTGATCTCCTCTGCTGCCTTATCCCCGCCCTGGGGCAGGATGATGTGCATATAATCATCGACACGGAATTCGCACTGTCCGTCCTTGACCTTTGTCCTGCCGACCGGGAAACCGATACGATGGAACGCTTTTCTATACTCGCAGTTCTTTACATGTTCTCCCTGCGGACACATATCGCAATGCAGAAGAGCCATCTCTCCGACCAAACACCAATCCTCGTAACTGATTGTCCTGTCTTCCGCAGCCGGTTTTGTTCTGTCCTCTACCCGCAGTTGATCTACTGTGTACAGCCGCAGGTCGGAGTTCTCCCGCCTGCGTTTAACCGTCTTAACCTGGTCTTTGTCAAGGCACTCCAACCGCTCATCCGTAACCTTGCTCAAGTTCGTGGCGGCAATAGCCATACGCTTTGCCCAGTCCTTTTCCTTGTCGGTCTTTGCGTTCTTTTTTGTTTCCTCTGCCGCAACCTTTGCTTCTCCGGCAAGGCAGGCAATCTTCAGCCACTCCAGCAAATCCCAACTCGACATATACGGCTTCTCTTTCACTTTGCTGTTGCTCCCTTCGTGTTATTTCTTGTTTAATTTAGTCTCGATAAATGTCAGCCCAACTGCGTAGGCCGCCCACATATCCTGCTTGAATCCGTAGAACCAGTCCGGGTTCTTCTTTGTTCCTCTGCCAAACTTAAAGTCGTGTTCCGCAAATCGGTCTATTAATGCGTGTCGGATTGTCGCATCGTTTGCCTTTGGACTATCACAGATGTGCAGTTTCTCTTCCCGGCGGTAAATCAGTTCCACTTTGTGTGCGCTCCGCAGGTTCATAATTTCAAAGAATCTCCCAATCCACACGCAGGTTTCAAACACCTCTTTGCCGACCGGCATTCCGTAGCTGGCTATCATTTCGATAACGCATCTGTCTTCCATGCTCATATCCATTGTTTTGAGCTTCCATAACAAGTCTGCGTTTTCATCTATACCTGCCTGCTCTGGCACTAATGTTTCGGAATCCATTATCACCCATGCGCTTTGTGTCGTTCCCGGATCGATTGCTATGACTTTCATTTTTCCGTCTCCTTTTTCGGAAGCCAACCAATGCGTGTATCCGCCCATTCAAAATCTTTGTTTTCAACGCTTCTAAAAATGTCCATGTTTAACTCAATTAGCTTGTTTATACGAGCAAGCTCTTCTCGTTTCTCTTTGGCTATTGCCTCGTACCTTTTAACATCACTTTCTATCTCCGACCTTACCAATATCATGTCTTTTATTGTCCGCTCGTCTCCTAAAAATAGCATCACGCTTCCTCCTGTTTTCGGTTCTTTTCCTGCTCTCTGTGGAGCCAATCTATCTGTGCCTGCAGTCTTGCCTGCCGCTCTGCAATGATGCCTAAAAACCTGCGCTTTGCTAATACAGAAGACTTCTTTGTGTTTGGCATCTGCGGCAGGACCCTTTCATCCAGCCCGGAAGCAAACTTAACGGTGTCTTCCTGGATTTTTTTCTGCATGGCCTGTTTCTCTTTCCGCGTCAGCTTCCGGTAAATGTCATACGGCTCAAAATCTAACCGGTTTTCCGGCGGCTGCTGCATCGTCAGCCCGCTGACTTCTACATCCCTTGTGTCTATCATTCCGGTCATTTCAGCATCAACCTCACTTCGTTACCGCTCTCAATCAGCACCGCATTGCCTAAAACGTAGGCGTTCATCTTCTGTTCTTTCTTTCGTTCGCAGATGGACTTGTACATATCCCTCAACTGCGCACGGACGATAGGCAGGTCTTTGGTCAGCACGGAGCAAAGTTCTTCCCAACCAAATGCGTTGACCGCATCCTCTATTTCCTTGTGGGTGAATTTCGGCTTACCGTACACGAATGTTTCGTGCATCTCTTTTTCAATCTGCTTCCACGCTTCTTCCCAAGATGGAGAACCGGTCCCAGTAGCTTGCTGTACGAGGCTCTGCGCCGCCTGTACAAGTTCCGCAATGCTCGGCAGGTGCTTGCACTCCATGATGGCCTTTTTGCACACCTTGTCCAGTATATCTGCCGATATGCAGTCTAACATCTCCACATAGGTTGCCATGCGTTCCGCTTCACCGGCCTGCCCGAAGGCGGTAAACATCATCGTGATTGCCTTTGCTTTTTTAGCCTTGTCCTGTGCCGTCGCCATTGATTTCATCTCCTATTCCCAGCAACTCAAGTGTCCTTTGGTAACCTGCCTGTGCATCGTTTCTTCGTATAGGCCGGTTTACCGTTTCCTTGTTTTCTTTTCTTGCCCAGTTCCGGATCGTAGCAAGATAGTTTGTGTAACTCTTTCCCCTGGAAGCGCAGTATCCGGAAACGCGTTCTATTCTTTCCTGCCAATCTGTTGGGAATTCTTCTTTCAGCTTTTCCAATTCCTCGTCAGACAGGAGCACATTTTTGTACTCACCATATTGGTGCTTCGGAGGTTTTTCTTTTTTATTTATTTTTTCTTTATTCTTTACTTCTTTAATTCTTTTATTATTAATAGGTAGAAAGTCGTTTTGTGTCCCACTTGTGTCCCATTTGTGTCCCACTTGCGTCCCGTTTTGTGTCCCAACGACTTGATATTTAGACCAGTTAACCACGGTAATAAGCGTGTTCCGAGGTGTTGTTTGTGTCTCAATTTGCGTCTCATTTTTGAACAACATAATGGTCCGGTGTAAAGTTGAACGTGGAATACCAAGTTCTTTAGCCATCTGCCTCATCTTGAACAATCCCTGACCGGGTTGCAAAGTTATCCTCTTTCCCTCAAACACGACGTCTTCTGGTTGGTATGCAACATTCAGTAAAATGTACGCCCATGTACCAAGCGTGTTCGCGTTGCGCATCCAGGGGTTGTTAAAAATGCTCCGGTGAATCTTAACCCATCCTGTGTTATCCATTGCAGCTTATCTCCAGCCTCGCCCCCGGCACGGAGCAGTTTGTACCGGGGGCTACTTCCTCTCTGTCGTTAATCTTCGTCGCCGAAGGGAACAATTTCCGGTTCCTGCATTCCATCCGGCAATTCTTCTTTCTTCGGCTCTTCCTCTACTGGCGTTACATTAATCGGTTCCGTCTCATCATTCACGTCTACCATATCCGGCTGGATGTCCGTCTTGATGGTTTCATCTGCAGCCAGGTTCTTAACAAACTCACTTTTTAATGGTGCGTACTTCAGGACCTGTTTTAACACAGTCTTTTTTGCCATAGCGTCGAAGTTCGTACTCCACGGGCTGTACCCGCTGCTGTATGCCTTGCTGTAGGTCTTAGCATGTGCCTGGATGTCTTCTTTGCTCATGACCAGGAAGTTGAATCCACCGGCCTTGGTCTTAAACATCGCGTAGTACGCAATGACTTCTCCGCGGTTCTTTAATGCCGGTTTAAACTTCAGCTTCGGTTCCAGCCCGTATTCGTATTCAAACTCGTCGTTTGCGTGTACGGCCTGTGCGTCGATGATGCTTACTTCCCCGGAACGATATGCCAGGTCCAGGAAGGATTTGTATCCCAGGATAAACTGACATTCCAGCCGGCCTTTGTTCCGGTAAGGGATCAGGTATGCCTGCCCCAGCGGCGTATTGGGTTCTACCCCCAGCTGGGCTGCCTGCATAACGGCGCCCAGGAAAGATTCCGGAGTACACTTCTGCAGGTCCGGATTGGTGGATAATGCGGTCATCACCATCCTGGTGTACCGTTCCGGAGTTAACACGGACGGTAAAGCCTTTGCGATCTGTCCCTGCATTTTGGAAAGTAACAATTTTAAACCGGTTGTCTGTGTAGCCTGTGCTACTTCGTTTTTTGCATCGACCTTTGCGATGCCAGTCTTTGCATTTGCCATTTCGCATTCCTCCTATATACTTTTAATTGCAAAACAACCATCAACTATAAATATACTTTTTACATAAGTTTAGATAATTCGTTTTTCAGTGTTTCGATTTCCCGCTGCATCTTTTCCAGCCGGTCTACCAGTTCCGGCAGTTCTTTCTGCAACCGCATGATCTTAACGACCTTGCTTTCAAAGTCGTCAGCAACAATCTCTTCTTTTTCAGGCTCTACAACAACAGCGCTTTCAATCGGCTTCTTATTTTCTTTTTCGCTGTCCACCATAGCTTCCAAGTCGTACGATTTGAGTTTTAATACGGTCAGTATGTTTTGGAAGGCCATCGGTCTTGGCTTTACCTTTCCACTGATCCACAGACCAACGGAAGAGGAATGCACACCGATAAGCCTGGCGAAGGCGGCGTTGGACTTGTATTTTTTCTGAATCATCTTGTAGATTCGTTTGTACACGACATCCGGAAAGTGTGCGTTTTGACTCATCCCGGTTGCTCCGCTGTCCGCATCATCAAACAGCTCGCTGTATTGGATACCACAGGCCTCTGAAATCCGAAGCAACTCTATTCCGTTATCCAGCACATTGACGCCGCCCTCAATTTCATTGACGCGTTTCGGTGTCAGATGCGAACGCTCTGCAAACCTTTCAAAATCCAATCCCAACATGAACCGAAATGCGCTTACGTTCTTCGCCACAATCTGCTCGGTCGTCAGCCTGACTTTTTTCTGTTCCATCGTTTTAGCTCCTCTCGTTTTTTGTTTTTTTATTTTCTATTTCATTAAGAATTTACGGAACGGATTGCCCGTTTTTGTGTATTTTTTATAGGCTTCCGGCATCTCTGCCTCAAACGCCTTAAGGTCTACTGTTACTTTGCCCGGCATGTTGATCCAGCTCGCTTTGTGTTCGCCGATAACAGCACGTTCGTTGTCTCCCATAAGCACCTTAATCTTGTTTTCACATTCGGACTTAAGCGTTTCCAGGTTCTTGATGGTCTTCTTATACTCCGCGTAGTCCTTAAACAGCTCTTCCAGAGACTCTGTGCTTTCCAGCTCCAGTTCCTTCTTCGGTACGGCCGCCGGATACATAATGTTCAGCGCGTTTTTCGTGTCTTCCAGCCCGTCCACTTCCGGCATTATGTTGTGTTCCACGGTCGTCCAAAATGCATTTTCCTTTGCGAAAAGCTCTTCTATGAAAGCTTCGTTGCGCGGGACTTCCTTATACACGAAATGGTTGCCTCCGATTAACGCTGCAATGTACCAGCGCGGCAGGCCAGTACACAGCAGGTAATGTTGAATTTGGCAAAAATATGAGTCTGGCAAATCGTCGTCTTTCCACAAAGCGGACTGGCGAACACCCACGTTTTTGATTTCCAATCCCGCGTCCTCTCCGACGATTAACCTATCTACGTTGGCCAGCATCCAGGGATACTTTACGCTTTGCAATGTGCCGCACTTGCGTACCTTTTTTCCGGTCCGTTCTTCAAACAACTCCGCAATAAGCGGCTCGAACTTTATACCCATCTCTACACTTTCGTTGTCGCTAAGATCGTCCGGCTCCTTCTGGCCGGTCTTTTCCATCCAGAGGGACAACCGGCTTTTGTACGGATTGACGCCCATAATTACACCTGCATCGCTTCCGCCGATCCCTTTGTTGCGGATCGCCAACCACTTGTCGTGGTTCTTAGCGGCCTCCTCGACCGTCAAAATCAGCTTTGTGTTTTTCATTCCATTATCTCCCTCGCGTCAAAATCCCCAAAGTCATAGTCTAAATACGAACCGCGCAGAGCGGACTTAATGTCATCGTAAGCATCGCTCTCCGCTTCGTCTTTGTTTCTTGCGGATGTCTTGTATGTGAATTCCACTACCACTTTCACTTCGTAGTCCTTGTAGATTGCGTCCCTCTCTGCGTCTCTGCGATACTCTTCCATATCCGGATCAAACATTTTACTTGCTCCTTTCGTTAAAACCTGCTATAATATATTTAGGCTTCAATGACTTTTGCTCGGTCATTGTTGCTCCTTTCGTTGACAGGCTCGGGATTTGCTCTCCCGGGCCTTTTTATTTTGGGTATTCGAACCAAACGCTATGGCCGATTATCCCTATCGCGATGGCGTCAAACATCACCGCAACAACCAACGTCAGGACCGCTACTGACAGAATAAGCTGCACCCAAAAGTTGCTAAAAAAGCGGTTCAGGTAGGATGATATCCTGCCTTTTTTTGTCTGCTTTTGCATACGCTTCCAGCTCCTTTTCCGTGATTCCCATGTAGTCGCAGAACTCCCTGGTGTTAATGAAGTAGTCGTACCGGCTACCGTTCTCATCCAACTTAACGGCAAATCCGAATTTCACCAGATTCCGCTGCAGTGCTATCCTAACAAACTGTTGGCCTTTATTCATTACCTTGGCCGCCAACGCTACGCTTACTTTAATCATTCTCTTTCCTCTCCATCTGGTAGACCATCAGGTCTTTAACGACGTCCCTTATCTCATTACTTACTTCACGATTGCTTGGGTACCCGCCGAGCAGCTCGTTGAAGTCTACTTTCAACGCTTTTGCCAGGCGCCGCAGGATTGGGACCGTCGGGGAGAACACCCCGAGTTCATAATTCCTATACGATGACTTTGATATTTCCGCGTCCGCCGCCAGATCAAGCTGCCTTAAATTTCTCTCCTTTCGCAGCCGGATCAGGTTTTTGCAGAACAGCTCATCGTAGTTTTTGTTGTCTTCCATTTCATTTCTACCTCACCACGATGTCTATTATTCCCACCAGGTACGGGATTGCTACGAAACAAAGTCCTGCGATAAACCCCGCCAGGTAGTTGTTGTTATCCACATGCCACAGCATCCAGCCGCCGACATGGTCGATGATGTCAATCGTTCTGTTTAACATTTCTATTCCTTTCTTCCGCAACAGGCTTTAAGCACTGCCGCCAAGGGTTACCGGAGTTACGAGAGGTAGATGTTTGGGACCATCATTTTTGTGTGCCATAAGGAGGCTCCGGCTTGCTTGCGTTAAGCTTTTGGGTAGTATCAGGAAGGAGAATCCGTGTACAAACGCAAGACCACTTGATTGCGACAGTGTTTGAAACCTGTCGCGGAATGTGAATATCATTCACAATTCTGCCCAAAAAAAATCATATCGCGTTGTTCATTTGTCATCCCCAAAGCAGATGCAAGGGTGACAATTTCACTTGCCTTAAACTCGCTGACGCTTTTCATCTTATTGGAAAACGCCATTTCGCTGATGCCGAGTCGCTCTGCAAGTGATTTTTTGGTCACCCCTGCCCTCTTGATCTGAAGTTCCAGTTCCAACTTGTTTGTCATTTTATCACCCCATTCCTTGATGAATTTTATTCACAAAGATAATATAGCACGTTTGTGAATATTAGTCAAGTATTTTTTTGTTAGATAAAAAAATGTTGATTTTAAGCAACATAAATGGTATTATAGAAGCACACTCTACGAAAGGAGCAAGCAGACATGAAGCTATATGAGAACATCAGAGCGCGGCGCATCGAGCTGCACATGACGCAGCAAGAATTAGCTATGAAGCTCGGCTATAAGTCCACATCAACAATAGCAAAAATCGAAGCGGGAAGAAGCGATATTCCACAATCTAAAATTGTAGCATTTGCAAACGCATTAGACACAACGGCCGGAAAACTGATGGGTTGGACGGCAAAAGAAAAGGGAACCGCAGACGTTCCTGACACAGCCATTCTTGATGTACAGGAAGCAGCTCTGCTTGCAGAGTTTCACAAACTAAACGAAGACGGGAAGCTTAAGGTGTTTGAATACATCGGCGACCTGGCCGAAATGGAGAAATATACAAGGAAAAAAGATACATCCGCATAATAAAATAAAAAGACCACACGTAGCGCCAGAAAACGTGTGGTCTAATGCGATGCGGAATCCTGAGCCGTAAGCCGTCCACTAACCGTCTACAGGTTCCACGATGCGCTGTCCAAGCACGCGCTCGGCCCATGTCGGGTGTCGTCGCACATGCTTTGTTATATTGTACCAAGCGAAAAAAGATAAGTCAAACTACAGAGTACCAAGATTCTGCGAAAGGAGCAACTATGAGATTTCCAAACGGATTCGGCGGGGTTAGCAAACTGTCCGGCAACCGCAGAAACCCTTATATCGTCCGCATTACAACCGGGTGGACGGATGACGCAAAGCAGATTATAAAGATACTGGGATACTACCCAACAAGGGCTGAGGCTATCAAAGCTTTGTCGGCTTACAACGCCAATCCATACGACTTGAATGACTCCGGGACCACGATGAAAGAGCTGTACGATATGTGGGAAGAGTGGATCAACACGGATAAAGGGCGGGACCTGACAAACAACTACAAGTCTGCGTTAAAACATTCAGAGCCATTATATAATATGAAGTTTGTTGAGATTCGCAAACGGCATATCCAAAGTTTGATAGACAACTGTCCCAAAGGATACAGCACTAAAAAGAACATTAAAATACTTTTTAACCAGTTGTTTAAATTTGCCATAGATAGGGAGCTGGTACAGACCAACTATGCCACCTTATGTGAGCTACCAGCGCGGGAATACAGCCGGCTGCATAAACCCTTCACGGACGAGGAGATCGCCTCTCTATGGGCAAATCCGAGTGATCCAGGGGCGTGTTATGCTTTAGTCTATATTTATACAGGCCTTCGCCCGGCAGAGCTGCTGCAGATAAAAACAGCGGACGTATTCCTGGATAAACATTATATGATGGGCGGCATGAAAACCGCAGCCGGAAAGAACCGGGTCATTCCCATAGCGAATAAGATCGAGCCAATTATAAAAGGCTGGTACAACGCCGACAACGAATACCTCTGCATCAGCCACAAGGATGGGAAGCCCGTCCTCAATTACGACCGGCTCCGATCCCACTACTGGGAACGCAGTAAGCTGTTGGCAGACCACCTTCCACATGACGGAAGACACACCTGTGCCACGCTATTGGACAACGCAGGTGTAGCCAAGAGAACTGTCCAATTAATCCTTGGGCATTCCGCAAAAGATATTACGGAAAGAGTCTACACCCACAAGACAATCGAGCAACTGATAGAAGCCATAAACAAAATATAATCGTGTTACTTGTCCGTTACTTGCGTGTTACTTACGGTTAAATTTTTAGTCAGTTTTACGAGGTTTAGGCAACAAAAAAAGAACCCCAGTATCCATGCGGATACCGGGGCTTTTTATTGGTTTTACGCTGTGTTCTGTTGTATACCCAATAGGTCGAAAGTTTAACGCTTGCATAATTGGAAACCGCTTAAAATGCGGGTTTTGATGCCGTAGTGTTACTTGCACGTTGCTTCCGACCTACCTTTAATATGATTGTACCACAACTATTTCGATGCTGCAATACCAATCGCAAGTCCACCCAGGAAACACCAAATACGATTTTGCCAGACCTGCCGTTTGTGAACTCTTCTTTCCTTATCTATTTGAGTTTTCAATTTCTCTGATAATTCCTTCAATTCTGACACTTCTTTCGATAGCAGAGTCAAGTCGCTTTTCTGCTCGTCCAGCGTCTTCGATAATTTGATAAGTGAGTCCTGTGCTTGTGCTAATTCCTCGACCAGCTGACTCGACGGTTTTTTTAGCCTCGTCATTTCTTTTTTGCACTCGGTCAAGTCCTGATTCAACAGCGTCAATTCGTTTTTCAAGCTGTTCCACTGTGCTATCGGTATTGTTATTGATTGTGTCGTTGCGGTGGGCGTCGCGGTATAACCAGTAACCGGCGACAAGCAAAAGAACGATAACAGCAACAATAATACAATACTTTTTGTTTTTTTCATACACATCCTTAATCTCCCATTGCGTCATGATTCCAAATCCTCTGATAATACGCCGCCTTACCGCGGATCAAATCGCCACCGGGTACAAGTTCTCCATTAGAGCCGTACTCATCCGGGATGTACCACAGGTCCCATCTTTCACAAGTGGTGCTGGGACCATAGTCATCCTTTTCCGCCGCTTCACAATGCGTCATTACATAGTCATCGCTGTCCAACGGCAGGTTAAATTCGTCCGCCAACACAGCAACAACCTGTGCCAACATTTCAATCTGTGCTGTTGTCGGTGGTTCGTCACCCAACCATGCGTTGTACCCGTTCCGGGCTTCTGCATCACACGCACACAGCAGACTTACACCCAAAGCGTATCTGTTCCGCATATAAGTATGTGCAAGCGTTTCCTTAAAGTCGTCGCACATGATGTAAATCTCACCGTTTTCATCAATACAAATATGGTAGTCGTCATAAGCCTGACCATAATGCCCTGCCGTCCAATGCAGGTACACATGGTCGATATAGTCTCTTGCTTCCGCAGCCATGCCCCTGACATCATCGAGTGAATCAGGGGTCATGTTGCTGGTAGGTATCATTGCCAATTTTAGTCACTTCCTTTGATTTAAAATACAGGCATTAAGTCTCCGTTAGTATCTTCTTCTAACCAGGTATCACCAGCGGGGCCTTGCGGACCCGTAGGCCCGGTATCGCCAGTTTCTCCTTTTGCGCCCCGGATAGATGTAGTCGTTGTGCTTGTTCCGTCGGTAAACGCAATGGTTAATGTGTAATCTGCGTTCAATGTTACAGAAGAAATACCGTTTCCGGTTGCACCAGTGTTTCCTGTATCGCCTTTGTCGCCCTTGTCGCCAGTATCACCTTTATCACCCTTATCTCCCTTGTCTCCTTGCACACCCTGAACACCTTGTACGCCCTGTATACCTTGCTCGCCTTGCGGGCCTCGTATAGAAGTCGGCGTAGTGTAAGATGTGCCGTCAGTAAAGGCAACAGTTAACGTGTAGTCGCTGTTCAAAGCAACGCTGGATATGCCGTTTCCGGTATCGCCCTTAACGCCCTGAATACCTTGTGGACCTGTGTCACCTGTATCACCCTTGTCGCCTTTTTCCCCGGTGTCGCCTTTGTCTCCTTTATCACCTTGCGGACCGGTGTCGCCCGTGTCTCCCTTTTCGCCCTGGATTCCTTGTTCGCCTTGAATTCCCTGCTCGCCCTGTTCACCTTGAAAACCACGCGGACCCTGAATGCCTTGCGGACCCTGTGGGCCAACAAGGGACAAAAGCCATTCTTCTTCCGTTCCGGTATAGCCGTTTATAACCGCGACTTCATAAGCACTCCTGCCTCTGCCGCCAGCCACTACCAGTTCTACAGTTTCTTTTGGGGAAGTGATGTTAAAGTTAGCGTCGATAGAAGAAATGTTTACGTCAAAGCTATTGCTCACATCCATCACCTCTCCACTGTTACATCTGCAAGTAGATGATACGCATACGGCCCCACCGTAATGTATCTGCCCTCTGCGGTATCATCGTTAATGTGTATCTCAATATCGTAAAAATAATCACCAAACGCTAAATTCTGCGTCGTGTCGTGCGATATGTGTATATGATTATTCTCATCAGCATACACCTGATATAGATACGTCCTATCTTTCACATTCTTTTTAACAGAAAAGACTGCGCTGTAATCATATACAGGTACATCGTCGAATTTAACATTGATATCAAAATCAGCCGTGTCTCCACGGGTGTGATAGATGACACCTTTTCTAATGTCAAACACTATTTAGCGCCCCCTTTCTTGTCGTTGTCTGTGGGTTCTTCTTCCCACTTGTCCGGGATGCCATCATTGTCGCGGTCAATAAGCAGAATACCCAGCAGGGTAAATGTACCGCAGATGCTGGGAGTGAAATAGGCCGCAACAAAGTCGTTGATTGCTTTGTAATTAATGATTCTTTTGATAAAAAACTCATAAACTATACCAAATATGGTTATAAAACCGCAAGCCAAAAAGGCCGCGGCATATACCCATACAAAGAGTTTGGGCAGCGTTCCACCGCTGCCCTTAACAAATATTTTGATTCTATCAGTTAACTGTTTAATGATTTTCATGCGGCATCTCCTCCAAAATCTCTTTTTCGATTTGATCGAGGAAGCCATTGCCGCCAAGCCGTTTGTACGCCCTGTACATCTGCTCGGCGCTTTCTACTTCTCGTTGTGGTATTGGTCTTTCCTTGCGGCTGTAATAGTCGTGCATTTGCAAAATCCTGTCCCGCAATAGAGCCTGGATGCCGTACTCGACGGCACCCATTTTCTTGAATATCGTTGACCAGCGGGTCGAAAAGTAGGTAAGTATCGCCCCCACGAAAAACGCAAGAACGATTGATTCAACCTGCTCAATCATAGGGACCACCTCGTTTTAATTAGCCACCGGTTGATTCACTTCCACTACCACTTGATGCCGCCGCAGCCGCTGCTTCTGCCACTGCTGCTGCCGCCGCTACACAATAGCCATACAGCACCTGTTCCGCATCGGTCAGCGGTTCGGGTAATACAGTAATGTCATCGGTAGCACCTTTTGCCAAATAAAGCAGGTAAGCCTCCCTGTGTTTCAGATGTACCTTGTAAAGATCAGTCGTAGTCATTGCCATAATAAAACTCCACCTTTCTTAAATAAAATATTATAGAAAAACCCGGTGGCTGAATTACCACCGGGTGTTCTATTGAATTAAGTTAAACTCCAAACTTGCTTCCGTAACGCTGTAGCGTTTTCTTTTCAATCATCTTGATGATTTCTCGCTTCTTGTCAATCATTTGCCGCTTACGGTCCGGGCTGATGTTTTTCGCGTTCGTGATTTCCTGGATTTCTTTCTGTTGCTTACTTACATCCCGAAGCGCTTTGTTCACAGCTTTGACAGCCGGAGTCGGATGACCCTTCTTGCCATAACCAGCGTGTTGCTGCTGGGCCGTGTTAACCATCTCGTAGAACTCTTCCGAGGTTCTGTTCATGTTCATGTCGTTCAGGAAGAAGTCACGAACCATAACCCGTTCCGTAACAGGTTTGCTTGGCAGGTTGCGTTCGTCTTCAAAATACATGTCCGGAATCTGCGCTACCATCATGCCCAGCGTACCGGTATAACCTCTAATGGTGTTATCCAGCTTGACAGGAGACAACCCGGAAATTTTTCCAAGCGCCTTGCTCAGTTCCGTAGTGTTGTTGTTGTACCGCATCTCTGCCGGCAGCCTCTTCAACCGGTTTCCTTCGATAGCCTTGTCTCGGAACAGAGAATAGTTTGTTATCCATTCCAGGATCGGCAAGCCTACCGTCGGGATCAGGTTCGGAACCAAAACTTCTCGCATCGCGTTAACCCATTCTTTACCGGCTTTGGGGTCCTTGTCGTAAAGCTTATCCAGCATTGCTTCGATACCGGAGCCAAACGCTATACCAGCTTCCTGCGGTTTCGGGATACGGAATTTCCCGATAATCCAGTTGTTCATTTTGATATGCGGATCAAGTTCCTCATACCAAGGTTCGTCTTTGTGCATAAACCACAGGGCCACAGACGGGAGCAGGATATAAAGCCCAAGCATACGAGCTGTCTGCATCCGTACCTTCGGGTCTTTGCTGAATATCATGCGGTTAAACATCTTGTCGCCGCCCTGGATGCATGCGTTAAAGAACGGAACCATCATGTTTACGCGCTGTCCGTAGAAGCCGGAGCGGCTGAAGTCTAAGGTTACATCCCTTGCATCAAGGGCTGCTTCCTGCATCGACTTGCCTTTTGCCCTTGCCCGCATGTACTCACCCATACGAGTGGAAGCTTCAACAACTTCGGACGCTGCAGCAAACTTTTTGGGAATATACTTGATAAGCTCCTTAATCAGCTCGGTCGGATGCGCTTTCAGGTACTGCCAATCCTTTTCACCCATCAACTCTTCCATGCTCTTTACAGCGCTTTCGCCACTGCCAAAGTAGTTGTAGGCCGTAATACCCATCGCGTCAAACTCACCGCGCAGTTCCTTGTCATGCAGGTACGCCCACATGCCGCGGAACGAATCCAGCACCGGCACAAAACCGTTCCGACTGGATACGCCGGCGAAGATTGTGTCGCGGATAAAGTTCCGGATGATAAAGGATGGAGACGTCGTGGCGCCGTACCGTAATGTCTGTGCTGCACTGCGGCACAAACCTTCTACAATACCCGCTGCAGGCATGTCGTAACCTACGACAGGACCGTACAAGTCCTGCGTGGTTTGGAAGGCAACCTTTTTTCCGTTAATCAGTACCGTAAAGATACAGTTCTTCGAGTCTGCAGTGCTTCCAGGAACCTGCTTCAGTATTCCTTCTTTTTGCAGTTCCGGACTGTTGGCTACCGTTTTCACAAAGTGTACGGCAACCTTGTTCCGTTCTGCGCGGTTCGTAAGCGCCTGGATGCTCTTATACGTGGATTCCAACGGGGAAATCAATCCGCGGTCACTACCAAGCTGTAACACGTGTTTCAGCATACTATCCACGTTTGCAATGCTGTCAGCTCCTCTGCCAAACTGGGCGATTGCCGTATCCAGTCCAGCCGTGTCGGAGTAGTCAATCATCAACGGGCAGTATTCTTTGTACATCTGGTTAACTTTGTCATGAACGTCCGCCGGAATCAGGTGACCCAGTTCCATCATCGTCAGCAGGTTACGCTGCAACTGATAATAGATTTGCGCCGAAGTATCGAACTCTTTCGGTGCTTCTCTTACCAGCGCTTCGAGGTCGGCCCTGGTAACGTCTTTCGGGAACTTGTATTCCTTTGCAAGGTCTTTTGCCATCTTCTCCGCAAGGGCAGGATCGCTCTTGGCAATCTTTTGCACCTGATCTCTCCACGACCCTTTGGCAAAGGGCTGCGGTCTGAATTTTTCGTATTCCGGATGTCTGTCGATAAAGTCCGTAAACTCTTTCTTGTCGTGCGTAATGTACTGTAAGCTCTTGTCCTCTACCAACCGTACCAGTTCCAGGATACGTCTTGCGCCAAGGTAATTGGAGAACGCGTCGTGCCAGTTGTTGATGCCGTGTTTCTCGAGGTAGTCCGGATACTTCCGGTCCATATCCTTTTTCATTATCGGCTCCAACGCCTCTTTAACGGTGGCAAACTTAAAGTCTTTCTTCAATTCCTTCAGTCTGTCCATCGCGGCTGTGTCTTTAGGATCGATTCCTCTCCCCAAAGCATCTTTCAGCGACTCAAACGCTTCTTTTGAACCTTGTACAAGCGTGTCTGCAGCGCCCTGTGCGTATGCCCTTGCGCCCTGCACCATGTTGTAAATCTTGTCTTCTTCCGCAAGCTTCTTGCCTGTGATTTTTTCAATTGTGTCGTCAATGTTGTGGATAGCATCGTTTTTGTCGATCCACTCACGATAGAATTTGTCGAACCTGTCTTTTAACCACTCAGTCCATGTCTGCGCCTTGTTCTTGTTCTGCGTGTTGCTGAACGCCTTAGACGCGCGGCCGGTCGCTGTGTTCTCGTTTGGCGTACGTACGTTGCGGTTAACGTATGCGTCCGCTTTGTCAATCACTTTGCCGGCGGCAGATATAATGGAATACTTGGCGTCTGGCATAGAAGAAGCACCCTCGTCTCCTTGGGTGCCTTGTACTTGTTCTTTATTTACGCCCTCGCCCAGCACTTTGTGTGCTGATGCCAACGCGCTTTCTTGTCCGAAGAAATCGTAGAAGCCAAAGCTTCCGCTGTACCTATACTGACCTTGCCCTTTCGCAGTTTCTGGATTGCTTGTAAGCAGAATGTCGTAAACGCCACTTCCCTGGCGATACAACGGCAGCAGACTCTTGTACGCTTCCTTATCGCTTGTTACGATGTAGGCCCAGGTTCCATACTCATGCTTTGCTGCCCAACGCAGGTACCGCATTTTTTGGCCTTCGTCCATCTGCATGAACTCTTCAGGCAGCTGAATGATAGACCGTACCTTGTCGCTGGCGTCCGTAAAGAAGACTGTTGTCTTGGACTGGTCTGCCAGCTTCTTTGAAATGTCTACCAATGCCTGCGTCGGTCCAAGCTTGGTCCCCAGCAGAATGTTAGGAACATCAGCCTTTTCGTCGTAATGGATTTGTGCGTGTTCCGGAATACTAAGCCTGCTTTCGTTTTTGCCTCCTGTCAGCACATTGCATTCCGTCGTATCGAGAATGATGTGTCCACCAAACCTTACTCCGCTCGGTTCCGCGTAAGATTTTAGGGAGTCTGTCAGGTCGAAATCAGCTTCGCTTGGTGTAATAACGCCGTCCGGATGGTTGTGCAGCATATAGAACGTGTCCGCCCCGATCCTGCGCATAGTTTCGCGCATCCGTTTTTCGTACTTGCGCTCGCTCTCACCTTTGTACTGTGCCTTAACCGTGGCCGGAAAAGCGGCCGTTACTGTCTCGTGATAAATCACCTTGCCGTCTTTAACGTACACGTAGTGCAGCTTTTCGTAGCCTGGGTGCCGCAGCACCTGCGCAATTTCCGCCAGGTCGCTAATGCTGTTTACTGTTTGTCCGGTCAAGTCGGCATAGCCTTCGTTAATCAGTTTTCTTGTGAGGCTGAATCCTTTTTCTGTGTACAGCGGCATTCCTCCAACTTGCTCTCCGAGTGGATGCAGTACAGTGTTAGCGGTTGCCGACGGTTCCTGTCGACTTTCTTTTGTGTGATTTCCTGACGCGCTGTCGAGGATGTCTCCTTCGACTTTTCCGAAGTCAAGCGACTGTCTGATTGCGTACTTAACATTTTTGCTTACCGCCTTGTCTTTAATCTGTGGATACTTTTCAGCGGCCTCATCGTAAAGCTTTGCCGCTTCTTTTGCTTCTAATCTTCCGGAAGATTCATTTCCTTCCTGACCTTCGCTCGGTAATCCCTCAGCTTCAGATGCAGCTGCTCTTTCGCTTCCGGATCTGTCTCGTTGTTCCACGCGTGTCTCAGTTCCTGATAGTCCGGCCTCTTCTGCAATTCCAAGTTCATCCGCCAATTCTTTGGCAAACTGCTGCCGAAGAAGATTTGTGCTTTCGTCGTAGATTCTTCCATCTTTTGCACCTTCCTTGGTTTCTGCAAAACCATAATTGTCTTTGTACGGGAACGCCACATATGCTTCTGACATGTCCGTCTTAAAGTCTGGAACCAACTTTTTGATTTCGTTCATCAGCTCCTGGTCGTCCATATCAGAAAGGTTGACAATTTCCATCTTTCCATTTCTGGTAGAGTGGCCGCCAACGACCAAGTTTCCGTCATCATCCTTAATAGTGTATAGCTTGTCGTAAAGTTCGGCAACTTCTTTTTCGCCCCAACCTTTCGGCAGCGTGATAAGTATTTTACCATGTTTTTCGCCGCCTTCTATTGGAGTAGATGAAACTACCATCATGGAGTTTTGCCACATCACATAGCCCAATCGCTTGCTAACAGCAATTGCATCATTTTTGTCAACATCAAGGTAAAAGCTTGGGTTTGTGTCCCCTTCAAAACCGCCAATCTGATTCTTTAATGCACCCTCATCAATCTTGTGCAACGCAAGGACTTTTCTGGCATATTTCGGACCCAGTTTGTCGTTTATTTCTTGCTTTCTCTCGCGGGACTGCTTATCCCAGGCCTTTTTAAATACTGTGTTGTCTGGGTCTGGCGCAACCTCAAAATTAACCTGTGCGCGGACGGAATATTTGGTTTTTCCTACTCCGGCTTTGGCAGGTTGTTTTGTTTCCTTATTTTTTCTTCGTACTGATTCATTTTTGCTGCGATTTCCTTTTTGATCGCCGGATCGGTCTCCTTTCGCCACCGGTTCACCATTCCCTGATAAACCTTGTCCTTCTGCAGGATTAAGTTCAACCGCCAGTCTTTGGGCAATTGCGCGCCCAATATAATCTTCGCGCTTATGTTGTCCACCCTCTTTCGACTTATCTTCATAACTGTTCTTGTCGAGGATTGTCGCAAATTCATCTGTGCCGTTTACGTTCAGTTCCGGAACCGCTTTTTTGACGTCTTCCAAAACTGTATCGTCAGACCACTTAGACGTATTGATAATTGTCATCTGCCCGTCAGAAGTGGAGTGTGTAGCCACAACCGGGTTTCCGTTGTGGTCTGTAATCTTTCCAAGCTTGTTTGAAAGTTCGCTTATTTCTTTTGATCCCCAGCCGGAAGGAATTTCGATAGACATTGTCTTGCCGGTGGTTCCAAGCACTTCTTTCGTTCCGGTTGCTATAACAGATTCCGGTTCAAACAGCCTGCCAAACATCTTTGCAACCGCCACTGTCTGCTGCGGGTTGCTAATTTCAACCGTATAGCCCACAGTAAGCTTGCCGTCTTTACTCTGGAAGGAAAGGTCTGGTTTTACATTATCCCTAATGTCGAACTCTGCCAGAATCCAGTCCGTCGCAAACTCAAGAGCATTAGTCAATGCCGACTTCGCTTTTGTTCTGTCTTCTTCTTTGTCGCTCTCAATCATCGACCGAAGTATTTCTGCGTTTTCCTTTCTCAAATACTTGCTCGGGTCAATGCTGAAACCAACAACAAATTTATCCTTCCCACCAGCGCCGTTGTCGAATGGAGTAATCTTGACGTTAGACCGGTCGTAAGTTCCGGTAAGCGGAACGTCGTCAGGTGTGCTTTCCCACGAGAATTCGTTCAATTGACCGGTTCCTTTTGTAGCTATATTATATACCATTTCCCTTACTTTATCAAGAATTTCTTTGGCTTTTGCAGGGTCTTTTAGATTTTTTATCTGTTTGTCTGCTTCCTTAAACAGATTCGATATCCTGACCTGATCATTGCCCTTGTACGTGATATCCCTATAGGCTACTTCTTCATCGGCGCCAGCCTTAATACGTTCCTCGGCTTCGATAACGTCTTGTATAAAATTCTCTTGACCGTTCCACTTGTTTTTAATACCGTTAACAAGTTTTTTCTTGTCTAACGGTTTTTTGCTTTTCTTTTTGTCCTTGTTGTGGTTTTCAACAGTTTTTTCTGCATCTTCAATCAACGAAACAAGCCTCGGCAGTTTCTTCGCGGTTGCCTGTTCCTTCAGGTCCGAAAGAATGCCTGATATGTCTTTCCCGCTCTCAACTTTTTCCAGCGCTGCGTCGACTAAACCTACTCCAGCTTTTTGTTCTGCTTTAACTTTATCAAGCGCGGCCGCTTTGTTTTTGTTGCGTTTGAGTCGTGCTTTAGCTTCATCAATCATGCCTGCGATTCTCGACTGTTCTTTTTCGGTCGTCTTCATGTCTGCCGGGAACAGGTTACGGATCGCCTCCCACGTGATTGACTGCATCTCTCTCGCGCTTAACGGTCTTCCTTCTCTTTCGCTTATCTCGGCAGCGGCTCTGCGATATGCTTCAAAGTAAAGCGGATATGTGCCAGAAATACCAATAATGTCGGACCCGCCAGCCGCACCGAAGTTGTCTTCAACAGACGAAGAGCCGCCGCTTGTCGGCTGCATTAAACCAACGCCGACCGCGTGTGTATCGATTGTAGCGTTTAACTTGCTTTCGGGGAAGCGTATGTTGTTAGAGAAGTTTCTAACCTTGTGCTGCTCGCCCAGCTGATAGGAAATGTTTTCCCATGTAGGATTAGCCGCAATCGATACAGCCTTTGCAATCGAGCCAAAGTCACCCCATGCCGCTCCCGCGTTTTCTCCCTTGGACGTTTTTACGTAGTCGCCGGTTCCACCTTCCGGAGTTAGAACCCTGTAGCCCCTGTCATTGTGCGCCTTGTCGAAACATTTGATCCAAATAGCAGCCGCTTCGTAGTCGCCGGCGTTCAACAGCTGTTTAAGCGTTTTATTTTTTGCACGTTCAAGCGCTTCTCTGTTTTCGTCGCCTTCAACAATCGACTTGTGCGTTACTTTAACAAGCTCTGTTTTTACAGGTTCTCCGCGCTTTTCTCTTGCAGCTTTATCTTTTTTCGATTCTTTAACAGGTTGTTCAACCATTTCGCTGTAGCCGTCAGCCTGTTTGGACATTTCTTCCGTCCACGCTTCGTTTGCGTGACCGAATACGCAGTCCAGGATACGTTCCGCAAGAGTCATGTTCGTGAACCAGTCTTTTTGCGGAGACAGTACAGCAATTATGCCAGCAGAAGCGTGTTCAGAAATGCCGTAGTGTTTCTTCCATTCTTTGGCAACCCTATTGCCACCATCGTACCACTTCCTGGCCCGTTCGCGAATGTTTTCAGGAACCTTGTCGTACAAGTATACAATGTTGTCCTTTATTCTGTTTATAATTATATTCGCTGCCTTCTCTGTGTTTCTTTCAGAAGTAGACAGGCCAGGCAGACTCTTTAATGCGTCCACCAGTTTCTTAAACAACGCCGGGTCTTTCTTTACAGCTTCCAGGTCAGCAATCAATCTCTGAGTTTCGCTGTCCTCTGTTGAACCTTTTGCCTTTGTCTGGCGTGTTGATACTTCAGCTGCCAACGGGTTGTTTTTGTAGTCTGTCTTGTCCTTCGGATTTGCGTATTTAATAGCGTACTTCGCATTGTCGCTTAATGCCGCAGGTTCAAAGTTCAGCTTCCCGTTGGTAACATACGGCCGTCCCGATTTGTCCTTGACATTTTGCAGAAGCTGTGCTACAGTAATTGAAGGATCGTTATCGTTCGCCGATGCCAGCAATTGTTTGGCGGTGGCAGGTAACGATCCTTTTCTTGTTAATTGGTAGTACATTGCCTTACCAACAACAAATTCTCCTGCGCTTCCGTCTTTTTCTTTTGCCTGTATGTGGATCGGGTAAATCTTGTCCCCGTTTTGAACTGCAGTATACAGGTCTACATACCTTGTGTCTGTTCCGTGTACGGCGTCCGGATGCTTTTCAATGTACATTGCATTGTTGAGAATCTCGTCTACTATAGCCAAAGCTTTTTGCCGTTCTTCTCTGACAAGGCCTTTGTCAAATTCGTTGGCTCCTGCGCCACGGACGAGATGATCGTTCGGTTTAGACCGTTTGATTCTTCCGTTAGGGAGCACCTCTTCATCATACTTTTGTGTAAATCCAATTCCGTCCGACCCTAAGATTCGGAAAGTTTTGCCGATTAAAGAATCCGCAATAGCAGCTCTTACGGCAGGGTCTGTCGTATTCGCTCTTGCTACGTTCGTAACGTCAATCACCGGTATCCTTGTGTTGCCGGTGATTTTTTTGTTTGTAACGAGGAATTTCTTGTCGTTGTTTACGGCGTTTTCCTCTGTAGCAAACCGACCCTTTGCGTCCCGGTTCCAAACCTTACCTTCTTCAATCTGCTGATAGATGTTGTGTACGTTTTCCGCACCTGTCAGCACTCGCAAAGCCGCGTTGGCAAAGTCTTTAATCTTCTGGAACAGCTTGCCAAACAGCGTACCCTTGTGCTGCAAACGGGCCAACAGCCAATCACGATAGCCGTCCGCCATTGCTTCTTCCACATCGATTCCTTTTGCTTCTGCAATCGGTGTGAAGTGTTTCAGCATGGCTTCTTTTTCCTTGTCCGTCAGCACCCAGTCCCAAATTGTGTGGAACGCTTCGTGGAAGGTCGTACCTCTTCCGCTCTCCTTAGACAGTGCCACCAGGGACCCTTTATCCAGGCGCCGCGCATAACCTTCAACGGTAATAGGAGTATCGGTATCGGTAAGTCCGTGTTCCTTGCGCGCTTTAGCTTCTTCCTCAGCGTTAAGGAGAATTTGGTCTTTGATGTTCACCTTCATCTCCAGACCGTTAGGCATGGTGAAAATCAGGTCGTTACGATTGATCCGGAACCCTTTTGCACCCTTAAACGCTTTCTTTGCTTCTGTAATCAGCTCGTCCAGAGAACGCTTCAGTTCCTGACCATTCTCTGTGTTGGATGCTTCTTCTACGGACGCAGAGTATTTGGTGGTGTTTTCAGGAGTTGTATTGTCAATGTCTTCCGCAAAGTGGATTGTAGCTTCCTGCCCGTTAGCCTTCAGCTGGTCGATAAGTTCGTTTATTGAGCGCAGCTTAAGTGGGCGACGCCCCTCTGCAACAAGTCCTTGGTTTACACGTTCCGTGCGTTTTACTACAGCATCGACACCGTTCTCCATCAATACATTGCCTGGTGTCAACTTTGCATCATGAAGAGCGAGAGTTCTTAACTCATGATACATCCATTGCAACAACGTACCCATAGTCCCCTTGACTTTTTCTCCAGTATCTGGATCAGTCCACCCTTCGATACTTGTGTAGTCAAGTTTGTCTCCGTCTGATAGTATCGGAGTGTATGTTTTATCACCAATGGTTATTCTTAAGTTTTCTTTCTTTTTCTTGTCCCTGGCTACCCACCTTTCGCGCATCTCTTCATAGCTTTCGCCGGTTTGTTTTGAAGTCTCATTGGAGTCTTTCCTGTTCTTAAAGATTTTCGACAGTTGCTCGTCAAGTTTTTCTTTTGCTTCTTTTAAACGCCGTGCTGCTTCTTCGTCTGTTATAATTTGGAATTCGCGATCTGCGTTTATATCTTCTACTTTTCTTTCGTAGGCCTTTTGAGCAGTTGTTGCTTCATCTTCAACCGTTGCATTTTGTGATTTTTTCTGTACGGTATTCGTTGTGCTGATACCTACATTTCCTTTTTTCAGCTTTCTGGCAAGATCAAGCGCATCTTGGAAGTTAGGTGTTAACCCTACCTGTTCCTTTTTGTTTTCAAGGCTCTTAATGATTTCGTCGATGCTTAAGAACTCACCGTTGTCGTTCATCTTAATGGCTTCGTACAGTAAGCAACGCAACGGGTTGTCTGCACCTTCGACGGCCTTACCGTCTGTGGATTCCCAACGCATAATGCCGTCGTTGTTTGCGTTCGATTTGACAATGGTAAGCCTATAGCTTTTGTTTCCAACCTTAACAACGATGCCTTTTAAGCCTTCGTACGTCTTGCGCAAGGATTCGCTTACAATAATAGGATCGCCTTGGCCGGTAGTAGGAGCTTCCGCTTTCGCTTCCGCCTTGTCAAGCTCTTTGTCAAACTTGTCGGCAGCAGCCTCGGCCTGTTTTTTAGCTTCTGCAACAGAAACGGTACCTTCTTCAACGGCCTTGTTGGTCTTTTCTAATTCTCCGTTGTAGGTTTGTTCGGAAGCTGATAATCCTCTCCGAACAGCATCTTTCCCGTCTGCTGTTCTGCCCACATCTGCTGATTGTTCAGGTAGTCCGCTTGCTGCATTTTCTCCTCGATCGGATTCTTTATTGCGTACGTCCTCATCATTTGCTCGTAGTACCGTTTCGCCTGTTCCGTTCTCATGTCCAGATACGGGTTCAGTCTCCCGTCCTCTACCATTTTCTGATAAATTTCCGGACTGTTTTGCTCCAGATGCTTCCGATACTGTTCCCTGGTTATCTGCATTTTTCTTTACCTCAGTCGCCTTAAAAATAGAAGAACCGCTCTGATCTTCCGTATCAGCGCGGTTTGCTTGCTGTTGTTTTTCTGTTACGCTTCTCTTTCTGCCTTTACTTCCTCGATTACTTCCTCTGTTGCTTTCTCCAGAGCCGGATTCGAGTCGTCCGTCGTATCCGTTGGATAGTTCCCCGGATTCTCGTAATATTTCTGAATAATCCGCATCCACGGGGAAGCTGTTATCGATCCACTCATACCGCTCTACGCCCCTTTCGTCCTTTATCCTTAAATAATTCTTTAAAATTTCGTTGTCAACGGGAATGGTTTCTGTGGGACCTAACCGGTCTTTCCGTGCGCCATTTGGTAACTGTATTGTAACATATCCATTCGGTTTTTGCAACACCAGTTTGCTTATATTTTTTGGATTGTCAAACCGACCGGTTTCTTCAAAGCGTTTTGAGATTCGTCTTAACGCTTCATCTGCGGAAACATCAACCAAAGAAAGTGTGACTTCATACGGCTGTATTACATTTTTGTTTGAGTCTTTCACGCCCTTGTCGTTGTGAAGTTGGGATATTTTCTTCTGTATAGAATCGTAATTCCCACCTATTGTCGGATAGCAAATGTTGTCTCCCTGCTCTATTGCGTACATAAACATAGACTTGCTTAAAGCAGAGCTTTCATCGTGTACAATGTCTGCAAGCGCGCCACCATGAAATTCGGGAAGCAGTTTTTTAGCCTCATCCGCGTCAATCAGCAGGTATCCTTTGTTGTCGGTTAGGTCTTTGGTTACCGTACTCTTGCCTGCGGCAGGATAACCAATTGCAAGCGTTGCTTTCCTTTCACGCTTTCTGTTTTGTATCCCAATATTGTACAGATATTCTACAATTCTTGCCTGTAATTTTTTCCGCTCCGGCGTTAACTTTTCGTCTATAGTCCTGGAAATACCGGTGTCCTTGATAAACTTTTCTTTCAGTGCTTGTGCAACCGCTGCGTTTTCTTCCCGACTCTTCGACTTATCATACACGAACGGATTTTCGTCTAACCACTTCCGTACTTTTGGACTTAACAGCTTGCGGCCATCGTTTAAGATCAAGCCACGCTTAACCGAATCTTCCATAGCGTAGCGGTTTGCATCGGCTTCAGCTTGGGTGATTTCTCCACGCTGTAACAGGATGTCAAGCGAGTTGTTGTACTTTTGCATCAACTCATCCGCTTTCTCCTGTGTAAATGTCATGGATTTTACCGCAGTATCTACCTCGTTTTTAAATCCGTCGAGATGCCTTTTTGCCGGAGTCTTTTTGGTTACTTCAGCTTGGTTCTGGTTTTGCCCACTTTCACCGGTTTGACCTTTTTGTTGCTCAACTTTTTCAGATTCGGAGTTTCCATTTTGATTCCGATTTTCGCCGGTTTCGGGCTGCGATAACTTCTCGGACTTCTGACTCGTACCATTCTTCTTACCTTCTTTCTTGGCTTTCGGTTCCGGGTAAACTACCTTGCTTGCCTCTGCATATGCCTCTGCTGGAGTCTTACCCTCGGCTATCAACTCATTTACACGGTTTTCAAACCTCTTGCCGCTTAACTTAACCGGCTTAACGACGTCTCCCTTAACCTCATTAAACGCCTCGTCCGCAGTTTTCCCTTCTGCAATAAGTTGTAAACCGCGATCTCTTGCTTTTCTAACCTGTTCGATCAGCGGCGCTTTTTCGCTTGTGTTAAGTGTAGAAGTCTTCGCATTAAAATCGTCTTTCAACAAGCTTTCAAGCCTCTGCTGTGGGGACTGCGAGGACTCTGCAGCAATCTCTTCATCCGCTTTTGCATAAGCTCGTTGCTTAAGCTCTTCCGGCAAATTGCTTTCTTCCATAGCCTTGACCGCAGTTTTAACTCCCATCCGCGCGCGTTTTGCAACATTAACAACTTCGCGTGGAACTATGTTTTGCTGTTCCGCTGACTGCTGTTCCAAGTTACTTTTAGCCGCCGTCTTTTGCTCGTTGGTCGGCTGATACCCGGTCAAAGGTGTCGCTTCGTCGTTATTCTCTTGTGCAACAGGTTGTTGCACCTGCTGTTGCTGTCCAGTTGCAGGAGCGGCCGCGGGAGTTGCAGGAGTAGTGGTTGTTGCATTTTTTGCAACATCTTGATTCTGTTGTGCCTGCTGTTGTTGTACAACAGGTTTCTCCACTTCAGTTGTATTAGCAGTTGTATTAGCGGTTGTGGCAACATTGGGAGCAGGTTGGGTAACGGTTGGGTTAGCATTGTTAACAACAGTGGTCTGCTGTCTGTTCCCGAGCATTTGGCTGTACATGCCACGCGCTACCTGTATCCTCTCTGCTGCAGTGTCGCTCCAATTCTGTTTCTGCGAGTAGTAATTATCGAAACTGTTCTTTAAATTCTGCCGCTGTTCCGGGCTTAACGCATCAAGTTCCTGCCTCGTAAACGCGTTGTAATATTCGTTGATCGGTCCAACTTCGGAAGCATTGTCCTGCTGATACTTCTGTGCTTCGGAAACAGCCTGTTCCTGCTGTTCCTGCTCGTGGGTCTTTGCACCGAACACTTCTCGAATAGCGTCCTGCCGGCGCTGTCTTTCCTGCTCAACAAGGTTTTTATAGTATTCTTGCTGCCTCTGCTCCTCGTTAACGCCCTGCAGATTTCCAGAAACACCATAGTCGCCAGAAGACAATTCCGAAGTGCTAATGTAATACTGTACGGCGCCAAACATCTGCTGAGGAGACTGCGCACTTTCGTATACACCGTTATGGCTGGACCCGTTCTGGATCGTGCCACCATTTTCAGAAACCATAACAATGTGGTTTCCGTTGTTAACAACCGCAAGGTCGCCAGGTTTCGGAACATAATTGTTCGGGTCTTTCAGCTGACCTTTTTCTTTTGCGATAGCAACAAAGTTGTCTACGTTAATTTGGTCCTGGTAATCAGTTCCAGCCAAAGCAAGACCAATAGTCCGGGCGCAGTTTGTTCCGTCAGATGCGTTGTAACCAATGCGCCCTTCCAAGTTTCTCATGCGATCCACAAGGTTGGTAGAAGTGTCGTGCTTTGCGATAGCTACGGCATCTGCGAACTCGTTGTTGGTGACAGCGTTCTGGATGTTGACAGCAGGATTTTCGCCCTCTTGCTGTTGCGAACCCACAACCTTGTTCCTAACATAGCCTGCGCCACCATAAAGGGCACCCATACCAAGACCAGCTGCAGCACCGGTGGTTGCGGCGTCAATCTGTTCTGTATTCCATTGGAACGGGTTAACGATTTGACCGATGTTGTCAATCTGCCCCTGTGCATATTGACTTGCCCCAGTCTGTGCGCCTTCTTCCCAAGCGTTCTGTGCCACATTGGTAGCCATAAATTCACCAATGTCACGGACTTTGCCAAGGATACCCTGACGCATCTTGTCACCAAACAACCGACCGATACCAACGGATTCAAGCAGGTTGCTTGCACCAAGTATGCCAAGGTTGGCAACAAAGTTCTTCGCCATAGCTTCCTGAACTTTGTCCATATCAACGTCATTCATATCGATTCGGTTGCCGTTCTTGTCCGTGGTCATCTCACGATAAACACCGCCAGATTCAGAGCCTGCCTCTAACGGTGAGGACGCAATTACGTTTTTGATTAACTTGCCTGCCGTTGAGCCACCTTTTAATGCGGCCGCAACAGATTTCAGACCGATTTTTGATGCAAACGCGGCCATAGCGCCGGTTCCGGCAGCAGCTATACTTGACGGTATCGCAGCGGATAATAATGCGGCTTCAGCCATCATCACACCGCTGGACCCAAGGCCGCCACCAACATCGTATGTAAAACCATTAGGATCAAGCAGGTAGTCCTTTATACTGGAAAGTCCGTTTTTTGTGATTTCATCGAAAGTGTACTCCTTGGGTCTGCCATAATTCTGCACAGCCTTTTGGATTGAATCACCGATGTCACGAGCCGTTTCACTTCCAGTAGCACCCGCAACAAGGTCAACCTGCCCACCAAGTGTACCAGCACCCTGCTGAACCGCGCCACGAAGGAACGAGTTCAGATAGCTCGGTTCTTCCGCTCCCTGCTGTTGCGGTTGTCCGCTTACACGATTAACAATAGACCCAAACAGACCAGGTTCTTCTTGCGGCATCTGTGCAGGAGCACCGTAATTTTCCCGTATCATCTTCTGATACGGAGTCTCTTCCTGTTCCGGGGCATTAAAATTAACCCCCAACTGTTGCTGTTGGGGGCCTGCTTCATATTCATCTAAATATTTACTTAATTCATCATATGTTGCCATAGTGTTCTTCACTCCTCGCGTTCAAAAGTATTGCTTCTCATCCGCTAAAGTCATAGTCTCTCTTAAATACTATGTTTAGAAATTCATTTGGATTGTTGTTGTCAGGGTCAAGTCCGGCTCGTTGACGAACAAGCCGCGCAATGTCTTTGCTGAACTTACCGCCGTTCCTTTCCACAAGTCGCTGAAGCGCCGGTTTCAAGGAATTGTAATCGTTAAAGTTAATCTTTGTCGGCTGTTGTTTCTGCTGGCCTACGCCGTTCCTTGCGAAGAACTCATTGTCGCCACGCTGTTTAACAGCATAAAGCATGTTATACTGTCGCTGTTTTTCCGGGGACAGCTGGAAGTTAGGATTGGTTAGCCTGCCCTCTGCGACCTCGTCGTCCAAAGCTTTAAGGCCTTCCGTAGCCCGCTTGTAGTCGTCCTTTGAAACGCCAGTGTTTGCTGCAGCAGCGGAACCGTTTCTGCCACCACCTAAAACAGCAAGCCATGCGGATTTTTCATCCAGACCCGCGTACCGCATCAGCTGGTTGACTCTGTTTGCCGCTTGCTGTTGCGTATATGCACTTTGCGTCTTCAACCACTCAAGCCTGTTACGAAGCTGCATGTCTGCATTGAATTGCATATCCTCTCGTTTCTGCTGTCTTGCTGTCTGCAGGTCTTCCAACTTTTGACCGCGCAAGTACTGTTCTCTCGGGCTGATTCCCTCTTTCATCATGAACTCGCCCATCTTGGGATCGAGTCTGTACAGTTGGAACGCAGCCTGTCTGTATTCCGGGCTGTCAATCTTCATGTTCTGCATCTCTGCAATCAGGTTGTCAGCCATGTTGCGGTTCTCCGCCGCTTCCTGCACTTTGTACGCTTGGATTCGCGGAGCCATAAGCTGTTGTGCGTCCTCGTAGCTGTACCCACGATTGTTAACGAGGTAGTTAATAACACCAGCCTCGTACTCTGCAGCCGTAGGTTTTCTTCTCGCTACCGCGTTGCCTTGTGCCGCCATCTGTGTTGCGGCTCCTGGAACAGTGTTATACATCTGCTCCTGCTGGTTATGAATCTGCCGCGCCATAGCATTCGCATCAGCAATGTTATTAAACAGGCCAAGGTGCTGGCCGGTCCGGTGATATTCGTCAATCGCCTGCTGCGGAGACATAATCGTTCCGTTCTGCGAAACTGTCGGGATCAGAACCTCTTTTCCGTCCTCATTAAAGCTCATAGAACGCACGGTGCTGATCGATCCATCCGGATTTTGTACAACAGGCCTATTTGCTAAATCAATATTTCCTGTATAGTTTTGCAGCGTCTGATTTAACAAGCCCTGCTGTACGGCCTGTGTCTGTCTGTCGTTATCCTGTGCCTGGTTGAATACGCTTTGCGGATTGTTCCACGCATCTTCAACCGATCCTGGATTAATGATATTGTAAGGCATTTATATCACCGCCTTTAAAACGATCCGTTGCTTCCAAAATTCTTTTGTCTAACATATTCTGCTATCTGGTTAAATAACCCGCCATTGTTAAAATCGCTTTCTGCATTAACACCATATCCGTAACCAGCATAAGGGTCGTTAACAACAGGAACATTCGGGGCCGGGTCTACATATTCCGGAACAGGTCCCCATGCCTGTCCGCCACCACCTTGTCCGGTGTTTCCATGAATTCTAAGGTCGGATGCGTTAGGAACTGCATCCGCTACTATCGGCGCCGTTGCTGCGGGTGTTTCGTTTGCAGCGTTATTCATAACCGCGGCTATTCCGCTTGATGCAGGACTTGCGTTTGTGGGGGCATACCCGCCACTCGAAGCAGCCGCAACCTGTTCCGGAGCCTGTGCAGCCGGAGCACCGCCTCTCATCATCACGACCATCCGTGCCAGCTCATCCGGGGAAGCCATCTTTGCCAACTCTTCTGCACTGAAGTTCTGACCCTGAATCTGGCGTAACTGGTCATCCGTATACGGAGCGGGTCCGTTTGCAGGTTTCTGCGGGAAGTTTGCTGCAGACGGAGCAGAACCGCCTGCCGGTGTGTTTTGCGATGAATCCATATAAATGCCTCTTGAGGTATCAATATAAGTGCCAGGTCTTGCGGCAGGATAAATACCCCTTGCGGTATCTATGATGACCCCGGGGTGAAGACCAGCCATACGGCCAAATTCTCCGTTTGCATCCGCGCCAATTACATTGCCCAAATCTCTGGTGCCGTTGGTAAACATGGTGGTGTTTCCCGGATTATAACCGCTTCCGTTCGCCATCTTGTTCCAAGCGTCTGCTACGGAACTTACACCACCACCGTTATCTACGTTGCCTACAGTAACACCAGAGGTGTTGTTCTGCTGCGGAGTGCGAGGAGCATTGTTGTTACGACCCTCGTACAGCACCTTTCCGTTGCTACCGTTTCTGTACTCATCAAACGCTTTGTTCATAGAGGAGTAGTAGTCGTTACCCCTATTGCCCGCGGAACTCGGTACACCGGTTACGCCGTTCTTTTCATCCGCACCGATGCCGTTCATCACATTGTCGTTTGCTTCCTGCGAGGTCTTCGCCCGCTTCTTTTCAAAGTAGTTCTCTCCGATTGCGTTTCCAATCAGATAACCAAGACCCATCGTCGGGTTAGCGTTCATCATGCGAATAATCGCATTGTTAACTTTGTACCTGGTATCGTCGTATTTCGGATTCAGGTTTCTGTAAGTTGTATCAGCCATGATTAATCACTCCTCACCATTCATTTGTTCCGCCCTTGGCGATAAAGCCGTCGGCGTAGTAGTTGTTTTCGCCCGAAACTTTCAGGTCGTAGACTGGACAGAATTCATCGTATTCGATAGATACAAGTTCTAACCCGCCGCGCAATTTCTTGCCAAGCTTCATATTGCCAACAGTTACAAACGTGCCGTCATCGCAAAGAATCGGCTGTGTCGATGTAGTAAACGCGACATGGTAGTCGTCGTTTTCGTCTGTCGCTGTAAACGCATACACATCAGCATAATGCGGTTCCATGACGCTCAAGACTTCTTCCACGCTTTCCGTTCCGTCAACATGCGGACAAAGCACCTTGTCGCCTCTGACAATATCCTGAATATATTTCGCAGTTCCGTCTGCCATCTTGATAAGCGTGTCTGCACCGAAACACCAAGCGCTTGCCCAACCGGAAGCGATACCGCCGAACAGGCCGCCAAGCGTGTTTCCAAGTAGACCGCCGCCACCGCTCATGTTCTGCGTTGCTGTCGTCGTGCCTTTGCCGGAAACTCCCTGCAACGCACCCAACGTGCTTCCGTTTAAGCCCATAGATGCGTTCCACAGATTCAATGCAGGCTGTTGCGCCGCTTCCTGTGCCGCCGCGCCTGCCGTGATACGGGCTGTCGCTTGGTCTGTCTGCTGTCCTGCCAATCCCGACAACAGACCGATGTTCTGCTGGTATGCGTCGCTCATGGCGTTTGCCGCGGCATCGTTAATGCCCTGTACACCCGTGTTCATCACGGAACTGTTGATAACACCACGGCTTCCCAAATCGTTGAGCAGAGTACCCATCGAATTGTTTACACCGCGCTTGATGGCGGCTTCCATATTCTGTTGGTACGCACTTGGTAACTGACCGTTAATCAGACCCGCCACCGTGTTGTTTGCGCTGGCAATCTGCGATTGTGCGGCATTGTTCAACCCAGCAAAGTCTACTTTTGTACTGCCTAACGATTCCCACAGCAAGTCCCTTGCGGTATTGTTCAACCGCAATGCGTTCGGTGCGACCGCTTCGGAGTACCGGGCAGCCTGATCCTGCAACCGCCTCTCTTCCGGTGTCGGCTGATAACTCTGTACGGTAGTGCTGCTCCCACCCTTTTTAAAATTGCAATGCAGGGATTTGCGGTCAAAGCAGATTTCACTCTGTCCGCGTCTTCCCTTTTTGCAGATTTCAAAAATTAAATTTATCATCATCTGTCACCCTTTCTGAAAAGTGAACAGGAAAGGCTTATTCTGCACAGGTTGGGCCTTCCCCTTGTGTCAAATACTTGGTTACATAATAGGTTGGAATGCCTGATTTTTCGTCCACGCCGCGATGTGTTATCACCACGTTGCGCCCCAGTTCGTCCTTGCAAAAGAATCTTTTCTGCCCGTTTACGTCCAGTTCTTTTTCAATGCGCCAATGCCAAAATCGGATGTACGGCTTAATCTTTCTTGTGCAGATCGTCATCAGCTTCGTGTAACCGCTCTGCAAGGCAATCATTTCACAAACGTCGTACCAAAAGTGGCCATCGCCGCATGTTAAGTATATTAAAAAGATGCCGCCCTCGTGGTCGGGTTTAAACACGGTAAACCCTCTGTACGGCATCCACAAGAAATTGAAACCGGCAGGACATTCAAACTTATCCTGCGTTTTTTCCTCGTAAAACTGAATCCATTCTTCCAATGTGTGGGGAATTTTATAGTTCACGTTTCCTCTCCCCTTCCCTCTTTATCCTCTAACTCTGAAACTTCGCTTCCAACACCTTCCACAATGCGTACCAATACTTTTCCTTGCGCGTAAATGCGTTTTCGGAAATGCCGCACCTCGGCGTTACGCCAGCCAGCGAACACACCAGCGCGTACATGTACTGTTCTTCCAATGTTTCCGGTTTCGGCAGGTTTTCTACAAGTCCAGAAACTGTCTGTGTCGCCATGTAAACCACCTCACTGCCACGGCGTAATGCG
>Ga0326512_10000110_pt1 | contig 65949 bp, 111 predicted proteins | sample 1_2617_0518_D_FD_203652 | JGI IMG/M metagenome (GOLD analysis project Ga0326512, IMG submission 203652) | Bovine rumen microbial communities from UC Davis, California, United States - 1_2617_0518 | ecosystem: Host-associated > Mammals > Digestive system > Stomach > Rumen | place: USA...
GCCTACAGAGCCTTGCGAGCCTACAGAGCCTTGCGAGCCTACAGAGCCTTGCGAGCCTACAGAGCCTTGCGAGCCTACAGAGCCTTGCGAGCCTACAGAGCCTTGCGAGCCTACAGAGCCTTGCGAGTGACTTCTCGCAAGTCAAAATACCAACAGGTGCGGTTGTTTATTGTGACCCTCCGTACTTCGGCACAAACTGTGGCAAATATGCCGGGTTTGATTCTGAGCGGTTTCACGAATGGGCAAGACAGCAGGACAACATTTTCATTTCCGAATATCAAATGCCAGACGATTTTGTTGTGGTGGCCGAAAAGGAGAAAATTGTACTTGCGGGCGCAGGCGATAATAGAAAGACTGCGGTTGAACGGATTTGGACAAATAGGCGAACGTGGGACGCCATGCCAGATGATAGACAACGAATGTATCTTTCTGGATTGGCGCAACAAATGTCATTATTTTGAAAGGAGGACACATGACCGGGCCGATTAAGAATGAATCCACATCTTCTCAGGCGAAACGGATCATTGACTATCTGAGAAAGCATCGCTTCATCACTTCTCTCGATGCAATCAAGGACCTGGGTATCATCAGCTTGCAGAGAAGATTGTCGGACTTGAGAGAATCAGGTTACATCTTCGGGAGCGAGTTGGTGTGGAGTGAGGACAGGTCTAAGCACTGGAAACGTTACTGGCTTATCAGTGAGCCGGTGGAGGGGTGATGGTAAGCCCTGACCGCAAAATAATCCGTATGCACAGCGAGTTTGGCGAAAGTCCTCCGAATAAATGTCGTGACTGCGCTAATCTTCTGCGGATTGAGCATCATGACAGGACATATCGTAAGTGCCGGGTTTATGGCATAAGCAACGCAGAATCAACCGATTGGAAATGCGGATATGATGCCTGCGGTATGTTCAATAAGCCCTATACCGGTCCTGCAATGATGAAGGTTTTCAATTCAAGTCGAGGATTAACATCGGACTACCAGTGTGAGGGACAATTAAGTTTTTTCGATGAATCGCTATAAAAATCGCCTCTATGCAGGCGTTGATTAGAAAGGAGGTAGGAATGGAAGGATTTAATCGTGAGCATGTGCCGCAGGATTTAATCAACCGGTGTATCGCAGACCTCACGTTAGAGAAGTACACTCACGCCAGAAGTGCGGATTGGTACGAAAAACTGGCAGAGGTTCGTCAGAGGAACATCAATGCGGCTGACAATGAATTGAAGGCTACCAAAGAGGAGCTTGCCAAAGCTGACGCTGAGTTGCAGGCCACCAAAGAGGAACTTGTCAACATTAAGAAACAGTTGGAATCGGCTAATAAGAAGATTGAGAGTTTGAAGCAGTACAACGACACCCTCTCTACTACGGTTGATATACTTGCCGCCGAGAACAGGCGGCTCAATGAACCCAACGCAGTAAGCGGGCTGAAATTCCATGTGAGCAACATAGTTATGGAGCATTTGCCCGGATACAGGAAGGTCAGGACTACGGTTTGTTGGGGAGACCATGAATCTACCACAGTTAATCTGGCAATCGGAGACGAAATGGACCCTTACAACGCTTTCTGCGCCGCAGTCGCTAAGAGGGTTTTCGGTTCAAACAGCCAGGTAAAGAACATTATCGAGCGAATGACGACTGTTGTCTCGGTTGACGAGAATGGAAAGGCGGTTTTGGCTGATGATTGACATTGATGAAGTGATCGCTAATATTCGCTCTTTAGGTCAGCAGATTGAGGAGCGCAATGGTATCCCGATGTTTATTCATCCGGTCGGCCTGTCCGTGAAGGATATGGAAGATATGATTCATGGGTGCGGATGGAATCGTTCATGGGGATATGTCGGAACCGCTAAGGCTGACAAGAAACAGCGTAAGTGATATGGGGCTGTAACGCCCTGTAATGGTCTGGAATCAATGTTAGCTTTTAGCTTGATAAAATGGTCGGGTTAATCGCTAAAAGTTGATTCTGGACCGTAGAGGAAGGATGGTGAGCAATGAGCGGAGGCAGATTTAACTACATGGACCGCACTATTTGTACCGAGATATTCGATGAGTACGCTGACTACGATTTGGAAGGCTTAAAAGACCTGAAGGATGCGAGAAAGCGTGTTCGCAGGAAGAACGTGTTTGAGGATGTGGAAATTTCCGAATTGATCTTCGATGTTTTCTGCCTGATTCACTCCTACGACTGGTACGCAAGCGGAGACACCGGCGAAGATACCTATCGCAAGGATGTGGAATATTTCAAGCGCAAATGGTTCGGCAAGACCGCAAAGCAGAGGGCTGAGAAGGTTGCCGGGGATGCGATTGAGGAATTTACAGAGGACATCAGGAAGATATTTGGCGTGGAGGTACACGATTGCGAATAATCAGCGACATTAACCAGGTAACAGGCTCACATAAGCAGAGCAACGATTTCAACCATCGTAAACTCGTATACCTCGGACATTCCGTATACTTCTATCCATTGCCATTTGGTGACTACATCGAGGCGACACCTGAGATTATCCACAAGTTGACGGTCATTGGTGCATCAAAAAAGAACGTCCAGAAGAAGGACTTTGATGGATTAGTAAAGGTAGCTGTAGACCGGAAGAACAGCTTATCGGAAGTATGCGGAAATATCTGCTCTCATACCCATGAGCATGAACGGTTCCGTAACGAGTGCATCAAGGCACAAGAAGCCGGGGCCAAGTTCTATGTCCTGATCGAGGACGATACCTGCAAGTCGGTTCAGGATGTGTTCAAGTGGAATAATCCGAGGCGAGTTATCTGGCTGAGAAAGAAGGGACCTAAACCGAAAGTTGGTCCTGCGAGTGGTCCTACGCTTGCTAAAGCCATGATAACGATGGAGAAGAAATACGGAGTGAAATTCGTGTTCTGCCCGAAAAATAAAGCTGCTGAGAAGATTGTCGAGTTATTAGGAGGTAAATGACAATGCCCTGTTTGCCCAAGTATGCACCGCATTACGGCGTTGATGCTCCCAGGTATAAGGATGTTCGAGTTGCTGTTAGGGATGCTCTGATGCGTTATATCGGATGCGAATTTGAACTTTACGGTGACGCAAGGGAAATCGCTCCCGGATTGAAGAGAAAATATGCTGTCCTCAAGGGCGTTTATCCTCACATTGCCTCATTCGAGGTTGCAGTGGGGCCTCATGGTGAGACGGTTAAAATTGGTCCTTCACTCGCTACGGTTGCTCTCTTTTTCAAACCGAAGGGAGCCACGAGGAAACAGTGGGACTTCTTTAATACGGCGTTGCTCGAAGGATGGTCGAAGGAGGACGAGTAAATGGCTAACAAAAGAATGTTTAGCCTTAATGTCGTTGATACGGACGCATTTTTAGACCTTCCGCTCTCAGCGCAGGCTCTTTACTTCCACCTTAATATGAGGGCTGATGACGATGGCTTTGTGAGCAATCCTAATCGCATCAGGCAGTATGTTGGAGCCGGTGTGGACGATTTGAAGTTGCTCCTCGCAAAAAGGTTCATTCTCGCCTTTGAGGATGGCGTGATCGTGATTAAACACTGGCGTATGCACAATACCATTAAGTCCGACCGATATACTCCTACGGTATATCAAGAGGACCTTGAGAGACTTGAGGTGAAGGACAACAAAGCCTATACGGAACGCAAGTTCGAAAATTTGGAACCAAACTGGAACCAAACCGGAGCCAAATTGGAACCACAGAATAGATTAGGTTTAGATAAGAATAGTATAGGTTCAGAAGAGAATAGAGATACACCTGCTGACGCAGTTGTTTATCAGTCTCCGACCGATGCTTTCGATCCGAAACCTATCATTTCTGCCTGGAATAGTCTTTCTGAGTATGGCGTTTCTCCTATCTCAAGGCTCTCAAATACAAGCACTCGCTACAAAATGCTTCGGACGAGAGTTAAGGAATATGGTGAAGAGACTGTCATCAAGGCCATAGAATCTATCGCTCAGAGCGACTTCCTCACTGGCAAGGTTTCAAACTTCACGATTACATTCGACTGGTTTGTGAAACCAAATAACTTCCCGAAGGTCCTTGAGGGCAATTATCGCAACAAGAAGCGGCCTGATGGAAAAGATGCCGCCGAACCGAAATTTGACTTGGAGGTATGGGAAAATGAAGAAGGGTGAGTTGGTACAGGTCTTTAAGTGGCTGTCAGGAATCGGCTATTCGCAGTTCGATGCGCCCAACGAGAACATGGCCAATGTCTGGTACGAAGTCTTGAAGGACATTCCCGAAGGATATGCTCTCAAGGGCGTTCAGGCTTACACAAGCGTGGTTCATCCCTACGAGCGGTTCCCTCTTCCGGCGAACATTAAAGAAGCTGCTCTTGGCCTTTTCAAGAAGGATGTTGAGGATTCCAAGACCCAGGTCCTTCTCTGGCGAGAGTGCTTTGACAAGTGCCGGGCGTTCTTTCCCGGAGCCTACCATGAGGATGCAAGGGCTTGTTGGAAAGAGTTCGACAGAGCGGTAACTGCTATCGGTTCTCCTAACAATGTCCTGATGTTCGTTGAGGACCATGTAAGGGAATGTGAGATAAGCGGACGGATCAATGAGGTGGGGACACTCACTGAATACTTGAAGGATTTAGCCGATGGACACAAGGGCTGAAACGGCACTTATCGGTGCTTTGGTAACTGACAATCAGCAGTGGAAGAAGGTCAAAAAGATTATCCGGCCTGAAATGTTCTACGATGCTTTGAACCGTTTGCTCTTCACTACGATTGGCAATGAGGTAGAAGCTGGTCATCAGGTCGATGCGGTAATCCTCGCTGAGACTTGTTCCTCAGATGCCGTACCGAAAGAGGTAGTTATCAATCGGCTGACAGATGCGCTGACAACGGCTGAGACTTCTGCGCTTGCACCGAGATATGCCAGAGAAGCCCGGAAGCAGTGGGCGGTCTGGAAGTATAACGGTCTTGTCAATGGTGGCCTTGAGGTTGCTACTACTCAGACCATTGGTGAGAGAGCCGAAACGCTGAAAGCCATAGCTGAAAGCCTGATGGACGTTGAGGAAGAATCAGACAGAGGTAAAACGCTTGCCGAGGTTGCAAGGCAGTACAAGGGAGACTACTTCTGCGACAAAGCTAAAGCCCCTTACGATACCGGCTTTCCACTTCTTGATGAAACTGTCCAGCTTGCTCCTGGTGATGTGACGATCATTGCCGCAAGGCCGTCAGTCGGTAAGTCGGCACTGGTTACTCAGATTGCAAAGCATATTGCCGACAGTGGCAAAAAGGTCGGATTCTTCTCCTTGGAAATGTCACAGAAACAATGCTATGAGCGATTCGTAGTTGCGATTAGTGGCATTGGCCTGACGAGACTTAAAAAAGCGGTTGCCTACACCAACGATGAAGAAGAGCGGTTCCGTAAGGCTAATGATGCTCTTGAGAAGTCCGAGACATTACGGCTTTATGAGGAATCCTACACGGTCGATGGAATGAGGGCTGAATGTGAATCAAGAGGGTTTGATGTGGTCATTGTTGACTACCTACAACTTGTCTCTTCCTCCGACAGATACAAAGGTAATCGTGTCCAGGAGGTAACTGAGGTAAGCCGTGGGTTAAAACAGATGGCAAGCGATCTTCACTGTCATGTGATTGCTCTTTCGCAGTTCAACCGGGCGGCGGCTAACGATGATAACGGTGAACCTACTTCTGACCAGTTGCGAGAATCAGGAGCGTTGGAGCAGGATGCGTCTAACATCTGGCTACTGTGGAACAGCGACAAGGACGATAACAAAAAGAAAATCCTCAAGGTCGATAAAAACAGGCAGGGGCCTCGATTCGTGAAGATTGAGTTATCCTTCAACGGCGATTCAATGAGGTTTGAGGAAGTTGGAATTGTTGAGGGCAAGAAGGTGGTCCGAGAATCACCTAAAAGCCGGAGAGACTTCAAGACCAAAGATACTGATAACGGTCCTTTCATGGACGCTGATGCGGCTCCCTTCCAAGTTGGGATGCCAGAAGATTTCTTGTGGAGGTGAGAAATTGAACGTTATGAGAAACGGCGAGGGCTATCATGACCCGACAGCCGGTGTAGCAATCGGGAACGCATTTGTTCCGACAGTCGGACATATTTACACAAACGGCAGTAACCCTGGTTATGTGGTCCCATTGAAAATCTACGAACAGGTGGCGGTCGGCTACAAGTTGGACACAAGTATTCCGTATTCAAGCGACTACATCATTGAGGTTGACAACTATATGGTTGACCCTCGCAAAGTCATTAACATTGTTACGAGCCGACTTGGTGAGGACTTGGGACCGCTCTCTCCTGATGACACGAAGATGCTGCTTGAGCAGTTGGCAAAGTTCTGCGGTGGTGAGTTTATTCCGGTCGATACGGCGAGTGAACTTAGTACTGCCAGAGAAAAGGCACAGAAGTATCAGTCTCTCTACGAAAGCACATCTGCTGAACTTGAGATAGCCAACGAAGAGATTGAACGACTGAGGGCGGAACTTGAGATGAAGAAGAAACTGCCGGTTGTACTGGACGAGGTATTTGAACCTCACGAATGCAAGGTGAAGCCGATTCCCGTTGATCTCATTAAGGCCAATGCTGAGAGGGATGTTTATAAGAGGCTCTATGAGGAATTGCTTGAAAAGATGTTGAAAGGAGGAGCGTGACGGCAATGCTGACAAGGGAAGAAGCGTTGAGAAAGCATCGGGAAATGTGGACTGCAATGCAGAAGGAGTTGGGGGATAATCCGGGCAAGTGGGAGAGGATACGCTTTAAAACCGACTGGTGCGAACAGCACGAGGAAGACAAGATATACTGCCATTGCTATCTTTGCCAGTATGTGAATGAGCGTGGTCTTAGCTGTGATGACTGTCCTATTATTTGGGACAACGAAGTGTCATCTTGCTCAATGGCATATGTCAGTTATAAGTTCGCTCCTCTCTCCGAAATCCTTGCACTCCCTGAGAGAAAGGTAGAAAAAAATGGCATGGTGGCAGAGACGGAATCTTAAGGATTGTCCTTTCTGTGGCGGTCTGGCTGACTTCTTTAAACAGTCTCCTGCCTGGGGCGTTGGTAAGGCAATGTGGTCTGTAGGTTGCACCAATGATGCGTGTCCGGTTCATCCCGAAACTCCTGCCTATCAGCAGAAAGAGGATGCGGAAGATGCGTGGAATACACGGCCTGAGAAGAAAGGATGGTTTGGATGAAGAACTTGGTTAACCGTGACGATGCGCTGATGTGTCTGACCGGCGACATTACCGGGATGACCATTGAGGACTACATCAAGATGGTTGAGGAAAGAGTTAAGGCGTTGCCCAATGCCAAACCGGGTGCGGAAGATTGTTGGGGGTGTAATTGTCCGAAGATGGAGCGGTTGACTTTGTTCACTGATTGCTCATTGAAACGAGGAGGGAAACGATGACACACAGAGAAGCAGTGGAGTACATCATCAAACGATGTAACCGTGATTATCCGAACGGCAAACTTGAATGGGAACTGGCAATGAATATGGCGATTGATGCACTGAAAAAGCAGATTCCGATGCCGGTTAGAATCACGACTTCGACAAAAAGGTGCGGTAATTGTGGACGGCAGTTATCAGGAATTGGGAACATTCATCCTGAAAGAAATTATTGCGTGAAGTGCGGTCAGGCGACTGATTGGGGGGGATAAACGATGAATCAGAAACCGACAACGCCGAGTGAAATGGTTGAAGAATTGAAAGCGACCGGCAAATATATCTGCGGTGTGAATGGACTGCCGTGTTCGTTTTGCGAGTTGTACTGCGAACACAGAAAGGAGAGAGACGATGGCGAAACCTGAGATTGTAAAACTCATTGAAGAGAATCCTGACCTGCCGATTATTCCGATGGTTGACAGTGAAGTGGTCGCAGATGACGGAGGATATTGGGTCGGCAAATGGGGACGTTGCGAAGCAACTGAATATTACAGCGGTCGCGAATACATTCACTTCCGGGATGACGATGAGGAAGATGTTCTGAACGATATGGTCGGATGTAAGTACGGCTACGATTCTCAGGGCAGAGATATTTACGACTTGACCGATGAGGAATGGGATGCGCTTTACGATTCACTTCCTTGGAAGAGATGTATCGCCGTTTATATCACGACATGAGTGAGGGAAGCAATGGCTAAGTATCGTGTGTGGGTTCGGCTTGAAGCTGAGTATGATGACATTGAAGCTGATAGCGAGGAGGAGGCTTTTGAAATTGCAAGCGACTGCGCTATGGGAGGCGGCAGTTGGGAAAAAGATGTGGAGTTGATTGAGGGGGACGAGGATGAAGGAGACGATTTACAGGCAGGATGCGATTGATGCAATTAACCATATTTGCCCGGTAGACACAGAATACGATTGCACATTGTTGGACCGGGTGGATGTTAGATATGTTTTGTCGGATTTGCCAACCGCACAACCGGAGATCACAGACGAGCAAGCGATAGATCATTTGCAAAAATCTGGATGGATGCAAAGCCATGATAAGCAGATGTACGAGGCGGGATTGAAAGAACAGCTTGCCGATGATGGTGGTAGCTATGATGCTCTTTTGCCGTCCGCTGACAGTGTTTCAAAAAAAGATGTGCATGAATGGCTCCTGGCGTATTACGAAGAATCATTTGATCTAATGGGCCGATACTATCCACACGAGGTTATATCTTGGCTTATAAACGACTTTACAAAAGGATTTATTGCAGAGAGGAGACGGAATGAGTGATTTAATCAGCAGACAGGCGGCGATTGATATGCTGAAGAATAGATGGAAGAAAACCCGCAATTATGAAGGCATCGGCGATGACATCGCTGAAGAATGTGAACTGTACTTGAAGCAAGTGCCGTCCGCACAGCCAGATTATCAAGAAGTATTAGGTTGGCTATTGGCATATCACACAAAGTCGTTTGATTTGCATGGGCGGTATCTCCCACACGAGGTTATATCTTGGCTTATAAACGACTTTACAAAAGGATTTATTGCAGAGAGGAGACGGGATGAGCGATTTAATTAGCAGGCAGGCTTTACTTGCAGAATATGACCGAGTACACGTTGGACCGCCAGGGGGAGCAAGAAAACTGATTGAGGATGCGCCGAGTGTTGAAGCGATCCCGGTCAAGTGGATTGAAGAATATGCAACGTGTCTCGAAAAGCCAGCGGACGTTTATCTCGCTGAGAAAGTATTATTGACGGCGATGATTAAAAAGTGGAGGGAGGAGAAAACGTGAACACGATTTACTGCATTATGCCGGTCGTGGCAATCCTGCTTGTAGCCGCTATTGGTTCATCGGCAGAAGCCGAAGCATGGAGAGCTGACAGAGCATGGGAGAAGGAAGTGGGGATGTACAGAATGAGGAGGTAAGATATGGAGTACAGCGCAGGCAACGGAACCTACCCGGATGCGCCCCAAAATAGGTATGTGAACAGGGGTGCGAGATATGCGAAACGGCGTGATACGTGGTCTGCGGACCGTATGCGAGGATTTCTGAGGATGCCTAAAGCCTTACACGGCGAAGGCGATTTAAGCAAGGAAATTCGGTCATATCTCGAAAAAGCCCCGGAAGGTGTGCGATTCGATAGGTTCAGAAAAGCCCGAATTTACACCACTATAGCCGGGATAGGGTGGGGCGTGTTGACAATTTATACTCAACAGCCCATTCGAGTTATCCTGACCGCTGCCTTCCTCAACCTTGCGCTACTCATTTGGCTTGACGCTTTCGGCCTGTTCAAAACACTGCTTGCTGAACCGACACGGATCATTCTTGCATTGCAGATTGCGGCGTGGGTCGTTTTCGCCAACACACGAGTGGCTAACTTTGGATGGTGTTGTTTGGTCTTGACCGCTGCCACGGCAGTTCTTATGGCAGCACTCAATCGTACATGGCTTGCGAGGGAAACGTACAATCGGACAGTCGGCGTTAAGATGGCATTGCAGGAGTTGTTACCCGAAGACGTTGAAGCTGCGTGGTGCAAACTTGAGGGTGAGGTCAATGCTCTGGCTTATGAAGCTGGTGCGCCAGTTAGGGACCCGGCTGACCAGATAGTGAGGAAGTTATGTACTATCAGGGGCCTTGAAGCAGGAATGGCAGGCTTGCGAGAAGCGGTTGCTGAGAGAGACTTTGCTAAACAATGTTATGCCGAGTTGGGTGAGAAGTACGATAAGGCATTGGCTGATTTGAAGTCGGTCTATCAGTACATGCAAGAGAAGGATACGCTAATTCCTGACCTTGAGGTACAGGTCGAGAAGTACAAGGACATGTACGATTACTGGTCGGGCAGAGCAAGTCGGGCGGAGGAATCGTATGCCACAATCAAAGAGAGGGAGCAGGGTTATGAAGCGCAGATTGTCGAACTGAAACTCGAAATCCAAAACTTAAAGATGGAGTTGTCCGCACTCACTGATGCATCGGTAGTCGATGAAGGTGAAGCGATCACTCCTACCAGAATTGACCAGGAGACAATGATTGTTAATTTCCTTTGCACCAAGAATCCTGACACTGGTGAATGGAATGGGATTAAGCGTACCGCTCGTGAGTTTGGCGTAACTGATTACATGGTCCGAAAGATTGTTAAGGACCGGAAAGAAGAGATTGACGCTGAAAGGCGTAGACTTGTTGAGGAGGCGATTTAATGGCAGTGAAAAGTTTCAAAAAGGGCGACCGGGAGTTTTCGTTTTTTGGGAACTTCTGGACATTCGCACAGGCGTATTGGTCCCCGGAGAAAAACGATGATTACAAAAATGGCCTGCTGAGAGATTCAAATAAGTTGTGGCTTCACTTCTGTGCTGATGAGGACGGTAAACTCAAGGACGATATTTCCTCACGGCGCATGGATGCAATCGTCAGGGCCTTCACATGTTTCGAGGAACACAATTTCATTAAGGACTTCACTGCCTACGTTGACAAGTTTTCGGATGCTGACAGCGAGGAAATGTGGGACGAGTTCTTGAAAGAAGCGGACCGGCTTATCGCTCTGTACTGCGAGGGTGAATCGTGGACAGCCAGAAAGAGACGCAAGATGATTGTCGATTTTCTTTACAACGTTAATGCCGAGTTGGAGCGCAGAAGAAAAGAAAAGGAGAACGGCTGATGGATAAGAGTACGTTTGTGATAATTGTCGTTTTAGTTATCATCGGATACGTGTTCGTGAAAGCGGGTGAGTAAATGGCAGGACTGTCTAAGAAGGAGCAGCAATGGAGAATGGAAGGTTTTGCATGGGCGGTCGAAATGGCAAACAAGGCCAAGGATAAGGGCGAAGATCCATTGACTGTTCTCAATAAGGAACTTGCTCTGAGGAACCGGACCGGCGTGTTCATCTTCAAAAACATGCGTGATTTACTCACTGAGGACACGACTTACAAAGTAGTTCTTTCGGGAACGATGAAGGCCGTTGCTCTGATGTGCTTGTGGGAAGTGTTCGACTTCGGCTTGACACGAATGGAACGATTCGAGGAGTGCTACCATCGTTACGTTAACTCCATCTTTAACGGAACAACTGAGTGGTCGGCAATCTTTGAACTTCTGGAATCGAAGGGAGTTCACATTGACTTGAGTGACGAAATCAGGCAGGCGTTGGAGGCTTCGACCGATGGCACTAAGTGAGCGCATAAATCTTGATGATGACCTGGGGAACAACATGCTTTTCATTGCTATTAGCGCATTGATGAAGAGCCTTGCGAAAAATGCACGAGGGCCGAACTGCCCTGAATGTTGCAAGGACATTGATGTTGGTGACAGGTATTGCCGTCACTGCGGACAGAAGTTGCGTTGGGAGAATACTGATGGTTAAAGTCGGAGATAAGATTTACTTTGGTCGAGAGATAAGCCATAAGCGCAAGACCAAAAACAAGGATGGCAAGAGACGAAAGCCTTATCCGTGGAGAGTTAAATGGGTAGGTCCTGACGGTAAGCAAAGGTTTGTCATCATTACTCAGCCGAGAAATAACCGGGACAGAGTTGCCTTCCTGATTATTGATCTCTTCTACCAGCAACGGACAAAGGACCCGGAAGAACTTTCAAAGTCTTTTGATACCGAGGAAGAATGGGAACGGCTGATGCAGGATATGTTAGTTGGTCGCAGAGTTTTCAGGACGTGGGTTGACATAGCAGATGTTGAGGGCCTTAATGATGGGCCGGACAGGGGGGACAAATGAACGTAATGTTTTATGTGTTCGCATTTCTTCTTGGCGGAGTAGTCGGATCATTTGTATCCAGGCGGATGACGGTTGATGCCTTGAAGATTGCGCTGAATGAGATTCTTGACTTCACCGATAACGATGAAGAAGAGGATGAAGAGGATAATGAAGAGGAAACTTTCGATGATGGCTTTACCGAAGAGGAGGAGTACTGATGACCGCTGCCGAAGTAAGAGAAGTGCTTGAAGTGTTGGGCGAGAGCTTTGGCGCAACGGCTGACGGTTTGATCGCTGAGATTGTCAGGGCTTCAATCACCAGAGATGTTGTGTGGCTTGTGCTTGGTGCAGTTATCATTTCCGCCATTGTTATCTTCACTGTGGTGTTTATCAAGAAGCATGGTTGCGAGTGCGTTTCCGTGTATGAGGGGACGGTTCTTATTGTCAGCGCAATAACGTGTGCTTTCGCCGCAGGATGGATCGCTACCTTCATAGACCTGATACGTTGGCTCATATCGCCAAGGGGAGAAGCTATTCTGTTCGTCATTAACAATATGGGAGGCTGAAAATGATTAAGGTTGAAGAAATCGAAGTTGCCGGTTTTGCACACGCTATCCGGGGAATGAGAAACCCGATGAACAGTTGGGATAAGAGCGATTCTGGATGGGTCAAGGAAGTGCCGCTTCATGAAAATGAGGTCACGCTTACCTACTATAGCATTGGTCCTAACGATATGGACCTGATGCGGAGACTGTTCAAGGCCGGTACTGAGCATCGGAAATTCATGCGGATGATCGTTGTCTGGTGCGATATTACCGCTCCTTTATACTGGTGGAAGGAGTTTGACACCTACAGGATGGGCGTAGAGAAAAACTCATGCTCAACGATGCACAAGATTCACGCAAAGGAATTTGAAATGGACGACTTCTCACATGAGAACCTTATCCAGGGTGATGGAACAGGAGTGCTGAGAGGTGTGGTCAATGCGTTGAATGCGTTCAGAGACAACTTCCTCAAGACCAAAGACAAGAAGTTCTGGTGGCAGTTAATTCAGCTTCTTCCTTCTTCCTACAATCAAAAAAGGACCGTCATGCTCAACTATGAAGTGGCGGTCAGTATGATGAAGCAGAGGAGGGGCCACAAACTTGACGAGTGGCGTGAGTTCGTGAAGATTCTTAATAACCTTCCTTACATGCGGGAGATTACAGAGGGGGCTTTCAATGACTGAGCTTTTTGGCGAAACCACCGAGGACCTTTACGATCAGTTCCTAAACCTTGATGTTGCTACGACCGCTGCCTTTACGGTCACTGACGCAAACGGCAACACTGCGAGATATGTCAAAGTTCCTGACGAACAGCCGTATTGTCACGATTGCGCCGAGTATGACAAAGAGAATCATTGCTGTCATAGATTCAGTACGGTTATCCAGGATGCGATTGAGGAATGGAGGAGAGAGCGTGAAGAAGTCAAAACCGATTGAGGCAGAGCTGGTTGAACTTTACTGTGATGAATGCGGCGGACAGATGATGCCTACAGGAATTGTTATCTCCACATATCCGCCCAGGTATGAGCATCAGTGCGCCAAGTGCGGTAAGCAGGAAATGAGACGGCATGAATATCCAAGGATTATCTGGAAGGAAAAGGAAGAATGAAGAAGGACACAAGGTACATCTGCGAATACTGTGGAACTGCTTTTGAAACAGAAAGCGAGTGCGCTGAGTGCGAAGGAAAACACGTTGTTCCAAAGAACATTAAGGTCATGTTCAATAAGGGTTCAAGCTACGCACACCACATCGTTGTCCTTTACGAAGATGGAACGAAAGACGATTTCGTCTGTGTATGACAGGAGGCCCTTATGACTGAGATCAAAACTTATAAGTATGATATATGCGGCTCGATATTTGACGATGAGGCAAGTTGCAGAAAGTGCGAGAAGAATCACATAAAAAGCGTTACGAATATTGTACTCAAGTTCAACGAGAGGCAAAAAGTCCCATATGTTGTGCATCTTGAGTTTGACAACGGATTTGAGGCCGATTACGAAAGAAAGAATTACTGAGGAGGGGCTTAAATGAAGAAGATATTTGCATCTATTATTACTGCTGTGGCGATTGCCGTTATCGTTCTTAGCTTGACTGGTTGCTCTGAGGCTGAGCGGGTTTCATACAACGTCAGTAAGGAGGCTGACAACTTCAACGTAACCCGGAGACTGACAGTTATCAACTCTCGCTCAGATAAGTGCGTCCTACAGATGACCGGCAAAATGTCCATTGAGGATGTAACTGACGGCATAGCTGTCCTGGTAGAACTTGACCGGGAGAAGGGTATCTATCAGAAGCACTACATCTATTTGAATGAGTGGACGATGTATACCGTTGAAGATGTTTCTGGCGTGGGCGTATCAAAGTATGCTTATGAGTTGGAGTTCATGCCTCAGACGTTAGTACCGGTTCGCCTGACTGCCAATGAGATCAAACAGGACTTGGACGAATTTGCGAAGGACATAGTTGAAGAGACAGGAGACGAGGAGGACTGAATGACACTTGGCGATGCTATAAAGAACGTGAATCCACAGGGGCCTCTGCTGATTTACTGTCGAACAGTCGTTGAGGTGGATATTATGCCGAATGGTGGCACAGAAGAACTTGACATGTTCACAGGAATTTGTCGGTATGAAATTAATGGCACACTCCTCTCACTGGACGGAGACATTTACAACCTTGACGATGAAATTTGCAGGTACGAAGAGGAAACATCGGACAATGGCGAGAAGGCTCTGACAATTTGGTATGAATCAGAGTGGATAAAGAACTCAGGAGGGGCTGAATGAAAGCAGTGCAAAGATGGATGTGCGATTATTGCCATTCAATCTACGAAAACGAAGAAGATTGCCGGGACTGCGAATCTCAGCACACTGGCGTTGCAGTAACGGAACCCGAATATGGACCGGGTGACACATATCCACGTGCAATTAACGTTAGGTTCAAGGATGGTTCCGTGGGTAGATATATCGAAGAAAACTATATCTGAACATAAAAAGAGCGGTAGCTTTCGGGCTATCGCTTTTTCTTTGGGACAGGGGTATCTTAAATCCCGGCTTTTTCTGCCTTGAATTTCGCCCATCTGTCTTGTGCGATTTTCAACGCCTTGTCTTCGCTCTCAGCAACAACATTGGTAACATACAGGGGTATCTTCTTGCCTTTCGGCATAAGTTTCTTTGTCCATTCAAAACCACGCCAGTGAGGTTGCGCCTCCGTGTAGCGAGACTGATAGTAATAGAAATCGCCTGTTCGTTTGTGAACGTAGAACTTTCCGCCAATGCAAGCTACGGTATAACCTGTCAGGGAGTTGTGCTTCTCCTCATTAGCCTCGTATGTTTCGATGCACACATCATTGTCTTTCTGCGCTTCGATGTAGGCCAGTGCCATACTTTCATCCGTAAATACCCTCTCGATGTGGTAATCAGAATATGTACCGGCTGTTACAACGTAGACTTTTACTTCTCATCCCTCCAATCCGTAACTTCTCTGCTCTGGATTCGGAATCCCCATTGGTAGCACTTATATCTGTTGCCATTGTAGGCAAGCGGTCGGCAGAAGCGTCTTACAAGTCTCAACTGCTTCTTCGCTTCATCCATCGAGGCCAATCTGCACCAGTTCAATTCGATTCCCATTGGGGTTGTAGGCGTCGGATTGTGATTGTCTTCGATTTCTGCGTATTTGAGTTTGTCGGCATGACTGCTAAACTTCCACACCTTCGCCCAATAGCAGACGATTCGATACTCTGTCACTCAAAACCCTCCTTCCTCGGACCAGTCCTTATCTTCCGGGCTGACCCATGTATAGTTGTTGACCGCATCTTCGAGACAGGTCGGATAATCAGACAGGGGAGACGCAAGGATAAGCACTTCCTGATTCTCTTCGCCCATATTCCTGACCAGGATGGCGGTATCCATGACCTGATTAACGAAATGGACAAGGGTCAGATTTCCACTACGATCCAATACTTCATGGTTTTCAATCATATCAAACATTTCAAACTCCTTTCAAATCTTTTATCAGCCGGTCAGTTTCTTCGCTTGTCAATACACCGGCATCTGTTAAGCCGAGAAGGTATCCCACAAGTGCGAAACGTGCGCTTTGCACAAGTTCGGGATTATCGCTGAAAAGCATTTCCCGGAAATAGCGGATTGCCTGTCGGCTTTTGTCGGGCAACTTGGTAATTTCTGGCACCGGGGACCTCCTTTCTGGCAAAAAAGTGGCAAAACACTGGCAAAACACTGGCATTTACTCAAGGCTACGCAAGGATTACTCAAGACCGTAGTAGTCTTTCAGGCTCCCAATAGCCATATCGTAAGTCCTGGCGTTGGCAAGTCTCCGGGCAGTCATAAATGTCTTACTGTCCAGGAACGCTCTGAGGAACGCTACACTGGCTCTTCCAGTCTCAACGTACCAGACAAGGGGAGCAACGATTACATCCGCTCTATCGCATCCGTACCGCTCCATGAGGTACTTGCGGACCTGCCATACCTTGTTGTCAATGGATGTTCTGCTTACCATGCCTTCCTCCAATCTGCCACCGGGGGCTTAGTTCTCGTCAGGTTCCTGCGGAATTGTCTGTCCTCCGCTGGCTATGTACTGCGTGACCGCCTCCGTCACGAACTTCGTAAGGCTCATGTCCTTCTTCTTGGCTTCGGCCTTCCATTCGGCCTTAATGCCTTTTGACAGCATGAGCGTCAGCTTTTCGTAGTTTTTATCATTGTACTCCCGGACTTTCTGCATGTATTCGGGAGTGATTTTTCTTTTTGTTGGCATTTTCACACCTCCTTCTTATCGTCCGTATTCCATCTTTTTCGTGAGGCCAGGGAAATGTTCTGGCTTTAGTCCTCTTCCAGTTCGGCAGGGGTATCTACTTCCCGGAAATTGAACTCGCTGACCAGAAGTTCCTCAAAGTCAGGATCAAGTTCAAGATACCGGGCAATGAACTCGTCATTCGTGCAAGGGGCCAGTTCTGCGTGAACCGTTTCTCAAATATCATCGTCCATGTAGGTTGCGATTGCATCCATGATGTTGTTGCTGTTGTTGAGGGCCTTTCCGTGTACTGTAAACATTTGCTTTCTCCTTTCATGCCCTCGTTACCTCCGGGGCGGGCTGTTCTTTAACTGTCTTCATTGTAGCAAACAATCACGGCATTGTCAAGACATAAATTACGTGATTATCAAATTTCTTTTGCGTCCCTGTAGTGGCGTAGGAGCGGCTTTATCTTTTAGCCTACCAACTATGCCACCGGGGACTTCAAACTGGATTGCATGGCTTCTCAGAGAGCCACAGGGGGCTTTTAGCTTTAAGCTAACTATCTGAAATTGGCACGAGGGGCTTAGCTGTAAAAATCTCTTACCATGTCCAGGAGCCGGGCTTTCTCAGCGTCCGAAAGACTGTATTTGACCGCTGCCTCATTGATATAGTTAACTGCTTCATCCGCATCCAAGAACGTGACCACATCGTTTTCCGCCAGTTCGTGAATGGGAGCCAATGATCCATTGTTGCGGACCATGCAGGCGTTCATGTAGCTATCAAAATCCGGGTATCTTGCGTAGTCCTCCGGGCTTTCGGCTTTGAACTGCTCATAGTCGGCTCTTAACTGATCCAGGGAAACGGCTTCGCCTGCGTTCGTGTCGTAGTACCAGTTATTCCATTTTGCCATAGTGATCTCCTTTCTAAAAATGGCACGAGGGGCTTCAAATTTGGCACCGGGGGCTTAATCTTCCTCAGTTGCCAGGAGGGTCTTTTTGTCAACCCGATAGAACTTGCTATATCCGGCCACTCTGTAATAGTCGCCCATATCCAGGACTTCGGGCCTCTTTGCCAGGGGGGACTTAGCTTTCTGCGTGAAGACCACATACTCCACATATTCACCAGACGGATAACTTACATTCAGCGTTTCGCCGGTGCAGGCGTATCCGGGATTCATCTGCTCAAAGCCCTCACGGAATCTTTCATCAAGTTCTCCCACCTCATAGACAGGGAAGGCCGGAACCAGTTCATAATTATCGACTTCCTTTTGAGCCAGGGGGGACTTATACTCGACCCATGCCCAGGCTTTACGGTTGATTTCAGGGACGAAAACTCTGCCGTGATCGGAAATATCTTCCCAATCAGTAGGCTTGCCGGGGAATGTTCCGGGCATAAAGGGACGTTGGGTTAAGTAGTAGCGATATGACATAATTTTTCTCCTTTCAAAATGGCACAGGGGACTTGTTTTTGAAAAATGCCAGGGGGGACTTAAATCTCAGCGAAAGAATTCATTTCACTGGCGATGTTTTCCGGGGTATCGGCGTATTTCTGCATCCATGTGGCGAAGTGCATGGCAAGATAACTCTCAAGGTTTTCAAGGTTGTCGGGATTGGTGGCAAACGCCTTGATTGCGTTGCAGAACGTCTTTGCTTCTTCTTCATACGGTCTTTCCATTGTATTCTCCTTTTCTGCCACGGTGGGCTTAGTTGATTGTTTTCAGTTTCGATTATGCCAGGGGGGACTCAAACCCTCCGAGAATGCCGTATAGGGCTCGAACCTATCACAAGGGGCTTCCGCCTTTGCTCTCCCACTGAGAACGGCACTTTTGATTAAAAGCGTATGGCCGGGAGTATGGGCGGGAGGGTGACTGTATAGACGGTTGTCTCGCCGTTTTTGCCGAATGATCCGGGCATGTCTGCGAATGCGTTGGCGATACTGTCTGCATAGCTTCTCAACCTGTAGGGCTCATCTACTTTCAGTAGAAAACCCTTTTCTTCATCCGGACGGTCTACTGCCGTACTTCTGCGGTATTTCTTGATGTTCAGATACACAAGGCCGTCTTTGTACCAGTCTACTGCCTCCGCATGGCATCCGTGCGCCCATGTATCGAAATAGGTTCTTGCCATAGTTTCATCCCTCCTTTACTCAAATACCAAGTTAACCAGGTTTACAAGCGTGTCATAGATAGGGGCCTCTACCATTTCTCGCAGGTCCTCCATTACTTTCGCTTTGTTCGTTTCAAGTGCTTTCAGCGTGTACTCCTCCGGGCTTTCGGGGGAGATAATGCTTTCGAAGTCTCTATAGCCAAAAGGATCGCCCACCTCATAAAAGGTATTGACCAGGTTTGCAATTGCTCTTTTCATCTGCCGGTCCTCCTTTCCAGGTCCTTGACGATGTTTTCAGCGTGTTCCTTTGTCGGGCTTGCTGCTGTCCAGACTTGGCCGTCTACCATGACCGCCCAAAAACCAGACGGACACTGAATGACCGTAATTTTTGACATATGTACTCCTTATTGTGCATGGGTTAATTGTTACGGATAGACCATGGGCGGATTCGGACCGCCTTTTTCCGGGTCCCCTTTGTTGGGGCATGGCCTAGGGATAACTTATCTGTAGCTTTCCGGGTACGCAATGTAGTTTTCGGCGGCACTAAAATAAACTTCGCCGGTTTCGTTGCTGACAATTTCCTTTGTGCATGGATCGGAAACTAACAGTGAAAAAATATCTGTTGTGTAGTCGGCGGATGTGCCGTTCTTGAAAGTTGCGGTGATGCTTTCGGCGGTAGTTGTGCCAAAAATGGAATTGATGAACATATCTCTTGACATTTTTTGTTGCTCCTTTCGTTTGCCGTTTCTGCCTTATTGACGATACCCTCCGCAGGTGTCGGGCCTGCCTTGCGTCCTCCGGGAGGGTCAAAAGATTTAAAACTCGGTGATTGTAACATGGCCTCCGGTCCTGGTGGCCTTTGCTGTATAAAGCAGGCTCCCGACTCTTGCGCCGTATGCGTTCATGTCGTTGTCGTATTCGCCATATTTGGCAAATATTTTTAATTGGTTTGCGCTGATCGTATGCTGTCCGGCTCCGAAAGACTGAACAAATTTAATCATCCAGTCGTTTCTTACTGCCTTAAATCTAAGTGCGGAGTACTCCGACCATAATTTATTTGTAATCGCAAAATATTCATCGAAAATCCTGTCTTCTTCGGACTTGTATTCTTCGTCTGTCAAGCTGTCCGGGATAGCATCAAGGGCCTTTTCTCTTTCGGCTCCCTTTGCTTTGATCGTGGCAAGTAGGGTCTTGCGCTTGTCTGCTTTTGTCATGCTGTACTCCTTTCCAATACATTGTTTTTGGTGTTCCCTTTGATGATTCTATATTATCAAACAATCACGTTATTGTCAAGCACAAATTACACTAAATTTAAAAAATTTGTTGTCGGGCTTTGGTGGGCGTGGTATAGTATGGAGGAAGTCAAAAACAGAAGAATTGGAGGTCTGAAAAATGCTTGTATATAAGTTCGATGTTTTGGAGATGCTTAAAGAAGAGGGCTACAATACTACACGCTTACGTCGGGAGAAAATTATATCTGAATCATCTATACAGTATTTAAGGGAGGGAAAACCGATCGGGCCTATTGTTTTAGATACTCTCTGTAGGCTGTTGGACATGCAGCCGGGCAATATATTAAAGTATGTAGAAGATGATAAATAATGGTGCTGTGCGTCCCTGGGTGGGGCTGTAAGGGGCTTTTATCCTGGGAGACAAGGAAACATACATATAATATAGTAGACTCTTCTTAGGGCGTTTTAGGGCTGTCGGCTTTTGTCGGCGGTCCTTTTTTATTCTTCCGGGGAAGTCTGCCGGGATCCTGCCGGTGGCGTGGCGTTCTTCCCCTGGGCCGGGTCCAGCTTTTCCGGGCTGATCCATGCCGGGGCCGGGGACGCTGAGACGGTCCGCAGGGGCTTTCAAAGTCGGATATACATTTATAAAGGCCGGGGGCGTTCCGGGCCGCCTGGGGCTTTCAGGGGCGTTCTATGGCCTTTTGTGCCGGGCTTGCCTGTCTGCCGGGGGTGTCTGCCTGTCTGATAATGCACAATATATAGTGTACAAATTGCACAAAAATGAGGCCTGTTTTTCTACGTGATTCTATCCGGATAAATACAATAACGTTATTGCAAAATGATTAAATATGGTGTAAGATAAAGTTACCTTAAAGAAAGAGGTACGGACCCGGGCGGCATGGGGCGGGGCTGAGATTGAAAAATCCGGCTCGGTTTCATCCGGGAGAATAACAAACGATCTGATAATAAAAAATGGAGGATATAAAAAATGAGTAACAGTTATTACATTGCCAACCGTGAGACGGAAAAGCTCGAACTGCATTTCGAGAAAGCTGATTATATCGCACTGAGCGACGATCTGAAAAATGAAGTGAGAAGCAACTTCCTGTGGGGCCGTAATTCCGGATGCTGGATTTCCCGTTGCAAGGAGCCCAACCTGGGCTATGCTCGCAGGGTTGCGGAAAAGCTCGGACTGGAAAACGCAGGCGCAACCGGTGACCGGCTGACGATGGCTGAAAAGATCGAGGTCAAGGTCGCCAAGGCTGAAAGAAGGGCGGAACGCTACGACAACCGGGCAGATGCAGCAGAGGCAAGAGCGGAAGCATTACAGAAGCCAATTAATGACATGCACGGCGACATTGCATTTTTCACTCAGCCCAACATCAACACTTCTTCCGGCCGGGCTTTCACTCGCAGGCGTGAAAAGATGTGGGCCTCATTTGAAAAGGGGTTTGAGGAGTTTCACAAGAGCGCATATTACAAGGACAGAGCAAACGCTGCAAGAGTGACCGCCGCCCAGGGCAACTTAAAAGACCCGGCATTTCTTGAAAGAAGAATCAAAGAGCGGGAATCTTCAATCAAAAAGGTTCAGAAGAACGCCGAAGACGCCGAAAAGATACTTGAAAGAGTGGTTGCCGGTGAAACGGTTAAAACTTGGGGCGGGGAGCAGATCACTACAGAAAAAGCGGAGGAGAGCTTTAATTACTATCTGGATCGTGTTGAAGTCCTTTTGGATGAACTCGGATTTTATCAGGATTGTTTGGAGGCGGTCGGCGGCATCAAGTTCTCTAAGGCGACTGTAAAAGTTGGCTATATTGTCAAGGTTGCCCGCTGGGGCGTGTGCGAAGTCCTTTCAACCGGTCCAAAGAATTGCGTAATTAAAGTTGCATCTGCCCAGGGTTTCCCGCTTACTGTCTCCTATGCAGAGATAACCGAGATCGTAAAGGCAGAAGAGAAAAAAGCGGCGGCGCATCCGTTCAAGGTCGGGGAAAAGTTCACATATACTCGTTGGAACTCTGAAAAGCACGACAGCGAAGAAGTAACAGCCGAGATTATCAAAGCAACTGATAAAACTGTCACACTGAAAGTTGGAGACGAAAAGCCGTTTAGCAAAAAGCCGACAGTCTCAAAATTCAACGGAGATTGGGTGCTTGCCCTTTCTGATTGGCGAGGTGGCATCTTCTACAAGAAAGCGGAATAAAAAATTAACCGGGGGCCGGGGCTGATCCTGGTCCTCGGTTTTTTAAGCTTCCGCAAATAACCCTTGACAATACACTAAATATAGTGTAATATATAATCAAGAAATGAATTTAATCCTATATAATGCAGGAGGTAAAAAACCATGAAAAGATTCATTATTAAGTATCAAGTATCTGCAAACTTGTTTTCTTTCCGGGCTGTTATGGCTGACAGTGAAGAAGAGGCCGCCAACATCTGGAACTCCTCACACAATGAAAAAATCGAAGAAGTACATGCCGCAACCGCAGCGGATCGGGGGCTTGGCCTTGGCTACTATACCGAGGAAGAAGAGGCCGGTATTAAAAACAATCTCAACGCCAAAATGAAGAAAACGCAGGCCGAAAAGGACGATATAAAGCGCAGGCTGTCCAGGTACACGGCAGAAGAGAGAAAAGCCGAAAGCGCCTATAATGAAACGAGGAAGGGCGCAACGACAAATGAAGAAGGGGTTCATGTGGGCGATATTTTCTATATCTCTTGGGGCTACGATCAAACAAACATTGACTTTTTCCAAGTTGTAAAGGTTTCCGGGAAACATACGGTAACATTAAAAGCGCTGGATGTGGTCGCCGGTCTTACATCGAGTTGGTCCGGGCTTACTCGCCCGATTCGGGACAGTTTCAGAAAGTCCCCCATTTACCCGGAAGAAGTCAGGGTAAGAACCAAAAACAGAGAATGGAACGGCCACAAGTTATCACTGTTTTACATCAATGACCACGGCGCTGATCTTTATAAATTCGGGGATCTTATCGATTATTCAACCGGGGCTTGATATTAAATAGGACCGCGGGGCCGGTGTTGGGCCGGTCCCTGGGCGATAGGAGGGCGAGAAGATGAAAAAGCGGTTATTGATAGATTGCCATGACGCTACTATTTACGGATTTAAAACCGGGGATTTCCGGGAGGCGGACAATCTGGAAAAGTTGAACGATCAAGTCATTCGGGAGTTTTTCGCTGGGCTTGTCATTGGGGCTTATTCCGTGGTGGTCGTTAGGAAGTCTGAAAGTAGTGTTCATGTATTAACCAGGTCGGGCCGGGCGGGTGTTCCGGTGCAGGAAACAATGTTTTGTAAACTTCCTTGTGGGGAGTGGGTCGCAAATTGTCACGTAAACGTTAGAACCGCAAAAGACTGTGAAACCGGGGCCGGAAACGTATATATTTATGAGGCCGGGGAAGATGTGCCCGAACTGGGAGAAATAGCTGCATAATAGGAGGGTGAGAAAATGTATAAGTATGGGACATATAAGAATTACAACGGCGATACGATGGTTGTGTGGGTTGAAAATGAAAGCGACAAAACTATTATTGAATGGAATGGTAAAATGAAAAAGTTTGATACATTCGAGGCCGCTATTACAGTAGTTATTAAGACCGGCTATATTTATACAAACTGATCCGGGAGAACTGGACAGAAATAATCAGGGCTTGCCAATGGGCGGGTCCTTTTTTATTGGGCTACAAAGTGCGGGAAGTGTAGCCGAAAAACGAACAAAAAGAACAACTATTAGTGAATGGGTTGACAATGAAACAACTTTTGTGATACGGTTCCCACGACAGATAGGAACAGCCGTTATTGGTTGCCGGGTCCGATATGATGAGAATGGGCCGACGGGATGGCCAAAAATGCCTACTTGGGGACTTTGAAAAATGCTTTAAAATTTCGGGTGCTGTAAAGCCGATTAAAAGCCATATTAAGCCGTGAAAAGGGGGTATTTTTTATGGGTCAAAATGACAGTATAGAGATACTTCCGGACGATCTCACGACATACGAAAACCGGATATTTCAGGCAGTGGAAGATTTCTGTTTATCGCAGAACATTGAATCCTTAAAGCAGGAACCGCAGAACGTTTTTACAGCTTGCCTTATGTACGTAAACAGGCAGGTTTTTAAACGCAAAAATCCGGGTATAAACAATCAAAAATCTGTGTTGAATCTTGACGATGTGGAACTATTAAGCGGGATAGCAGATATTTATATATATATTGCGACGCTTAATAATAAATCGTGTTCAATGCAAGATTTTTGTAGGATGGTTGGAATAGATTATCAAACTGTTTACAACTGGAAGAGTGATAGTATTAATAATATACTAAGTCAAAAACGGTTCGACATTTTCAAACGTATAACGGGTGCAAGAGAAGAAACATTGTCCAACATGTTACAGACCGCCAAAAGCCCCGTTGGAATCCTGGGAATTTTAAACAGGCAATTCAACTGGAACCTTCCTGGAGTTAGTCGTGAGGAATCAAAACCAAGGTTGAGCCGGTCCGACATGCTGCAAGGCTTAGACGCTTTACCGGTCAAACAGGAACCCGCTGCCGGTGGCGTTGTAGAAAGTAGCCAAATCCCACAGCTACCCGAAACCGAAAACGAATAGTCGGAAATGGGTTAAAAAGTGGGGCGGAGATACGGTATTCCGGACCAATCTATACCACAAACTGCGGTTTGTTGCATAGACTGAATCCTTTTACTGTAAACGGTCATTATCAGACGATTTAATGCTCGTAAAGGCCGGTGGTTGTTCGATTAGTCGGACTGTCCGTTGCGGTGAATCCCTGTTCCGCCGTGGTGGGTTTTAGTGGGTGCTGAAATATGCTATTCTCTCATTGCCTGTTCTGTTAATCCTTGTTAATAGATATAGATTTATAGTCATTGTGTAAACAGTGATAAACAATTTATTCTGCTCGGTAAAGGGTAAACAGACGGTATAGGGGTATAGTCAGAAGGTAGAAGTAGAGTAGTTAGTCCCCAAAATATTCTCCAAAAGAAAAAGGGCTACTACCACACACATAATATTCTACTCACTAACATGTCATATAGCATTTACCTAACAGTCTTTCGTTACCTGTTTACTGATCCGGGTTTTATTTTTACCCTGACAGTCAGCTAAAAGCGAAAATAGCGATAGCTAAAAGCTAAGTTTCACTTGCCCAATAGCCTGATAAGTGGTTAAATATAGCCATGGTTATGAATTGCGTGTACTTCATCACCGATGGTGAATTTATAAAAATCGGCATAGCGTCAGACCTCGATAGACGGCTCTCTCAGCTACAGACTGGAAATCCCAGGGAGTTGAGGGCCCTGTACATCATCGAGTGCCATGATATGAGTGAGGCTCGGTCACTTGAGACTTATCTTCACCAGCGGCTTCGTGATCGTTGCGTGCTGAATGAGTGGTTCACCTTCGACCGTGACGCTATTATGGCAGCGGTCAATAGTGCCGGGTATCGCCTTAGATACATGTCGCCTGTTCCTCAAAACATTTTCCGTGTTCACTGGAGGTTTTGTGCTATGAACGCCGTGAAAGAGGTCGTAGAGATTGCCGGAGCAATGGTCGTTGGCGCTTTCCTGACTAACGTTCCGATTGTCGGTGAAGCCCTGCGGTTCCTCAGTGAAAGTCCCCTTACCCTGGGCGTGGCTATCGGTGCCGTGGCTGTGGTAATGCTCGTTGATTCTTCTCGGAGACGGAGGGGCTGACTGATGCCTTGCAAGTTCGAGCTTGATAACAAGAGAGTGCTTGTTGACGGCGTAGAGGTTCCTTATGTTCGCCGTGTCGATGTACACGTTGCGGTCGGTGAGGTTCCTACAGCAGAGATTGAAACACTTGCTCTTCCTGGCTGTTTGACGCTTGATGACACTAACATCAACATCAAGGCCAACATTGCCACGATACAACAGGCTTGTGCGGTTCTTCTCGCTGAGTATCGCAATGACGCTGATTTTCGTAAGGCGGTTATTGACAGCATAACTGATGTGACTGCTGATAGGGAACTTTCGGAGCGGATAGCTGACAGGCTGTTCGACATGGAGACTGAGTATGCTGATAGCGAGGAATGAGATTTTAAATCCGGTCATCAGGGTAAAGTACCATATTCCCGGAATGCCTGATATTAGACAGGCTCATGATGGTGAGTGGTATGACCTGTACACCGCTGAACGTGTTGTGATGCACCAGGGCGATTACCGGTTGATCTCGTTGGGTGTCTCCATTGAGTTGCCTGCCGGGTATGAAGCCATAGTTGCTCCTCGCTCTTCAACGTTCAAAAGGTATGGCGTAATTTGTCCTAACTCCATCGGCGTAATTGACCATGCGTACAAGGGAGACAATGACATTTGGCATTTCCCGGCGTACTGCTTGCGGTTGCCTGATGGACAATCGGTTTGCGAAATACCGCAGTTTACAAGAATTTGCCAGTTCCGCATCATGCGTCAGCAACCCGACTGCGAGATTATTGAGGTCGAGCGGTTGGGAAATCCTGATAGAGGCGGTATCGGTTCGACTGGCAGAAATTAACTGGTGATTGCTTTCATTGCGGTTCTTCTTCCCTTCTGCCTTGAAAGTTCATCATACATGTTCTCCTGTGTGCGCTGACAGGCCGCATTGTAGTCTGTCGCATTGCAGGATAGAGAAGTTCGGTCAATCTCGCAAGGCTCATAACCTTGAAATCGGGGGTTCAAATCCCTCTCCTGCGACTGCCGGGAACCACCGTAAACCGGTTACGATGGCGAGACGGCAACGGTTGTGTGAAGCGCAACACATAACCAACTGCCTGTGACGAAAAATAGCGAGTGAACCGCTATAGCAGGCTCCCTTGCATCGTCTAATTGGGAAGGATAGGTACAAGGTGCGGGTTCGAATCCTGCTGTAAGGGATAATCATGGGGGCATCTGGTTCGTTTTTTGCGCCAGGTCTGTCATCTGCCTGGTGATTTTTGTCAGGCCGGATGTTTACCGGGGTGAGGTCTAATAGCTATTAGCTGTTAAGAGAGGTTCGGTACTCTCGTTAGGCCGCTTGGAGCAGTGTACTCCTTTCATTTCTTACCTCCTGTGACATTGATATGCACAATGTTGCTACCGGGTTTATGCCTGTACCCGGACCGACAAACAGGCACGACTTTGTTTCTATTAACCCTTCATAAAAATATAAAGAAAGGAATTTCCGGCCTAATATGGATTTTAAGAAGGCACTCCCCTTTGCGGTTGCGCTAATCGTTGCCACTATCGCACTTGGCGTACCGCTGACATTTCTTGTCTGGATTTGTCTCAAGGCAATGGGCTTTGATTTTGCGATTCGTCAGGTCGTTGGGGCGGAAGTCCTCTACACCATATTCCTCTACTGGACATGGAGCTTCATTGAAGCGTTGAAGAAGTGAGGGGTGATGAAGTGACAGAAGTAGAGATTGCTGAGAAAATCAGACAGGCAGCGGTCCTTATGGCTAATGCTATCAAGAACGGCTATGATGTGACGGTCCGAACCTCAAAAGATGGGGTATCTGTCTACAAAGATAAGCGGACGAAAATTTTATAATAAGGCATCTGGCCTACGCAAGTGGGCGTGGGTAGCAGTGAAGAGGCACTTTCTGAGAAGGAGGTGTCTCTTTTTTGCGTTCTGACGATAGACAGATTTACGAGCGACTACAAAGGTCGTATCTCTGTTCACCTACTGGCGTTGAATATCTTGTTTCCTGGGGGAGCGGCGTTTTCAATAACGACTACAATGACCGCAAGTATGTTCTTAACCTCACTGATGAAGTGAAGCGTGAGTGCATCAATAAGGTAGCTGACCCTAAGTGCAAGAATCCCGAACTGTATAACAATCTCTATTGGCGAATCATGCTCTTTGAGGCACAGAACCGCCAGTTTGATTCCTACCTCATGTATGTTGAGAAGGACCGGCCTTATGAGGAGCGATTCTATCAGCCGAGAAGAAGGTGTTTCCGTAAAATTGGTCTGATACAGGCTATTCAGTCCATGATTGATGATGAACTGGACGGTCTTTGCATATCCCTTCCTCCGGGAACTGGTAAGACCACCCTCTCAAAGTTCCTCATATCAGCCGTTATCGGATGGTGGCCCAAAGAGTATAACCTTTTCTTTTCACACTCGGCGGATATTACCAGGATGTACTATGACGGAGCCTTGGATATTGTCACAAGTCCTGAGTATAATTGGGCCTCTGTTTTCCCGGACCTCAAAGTTTCTCAGCAAAATGCGAAGATGCAACAATTCAACGTTGGCAAGTATAAGCCCTTCCCTTCGCTGAATACTGCGTCCGTTGGCTCTGAGATGGCTGGTAAGGTTCGTGCCTCTAAGTTTCTTATGGTCGATGATATGATCGGTAAGATTGAGGAGGCTTTGAACAAGAACACGCTTGATAAGCTGTGGAACATCTATGCGACCGATGCTTTACAGCGCAAAGTGGACAAATGCAAAGAGATACACATAAGCACCCGGTGGTCGGTTTGGGACGTTATTGGAAGACTACAGACCATTTATGAGAACAATAAGCGTTGGCGCTTCATAGCCGTTCCTGATATTGACCCGAAAACCGGCGAGAGCAATTTCATGTTCGATGTAAATGGTTTCTCGACTGAGTTTTACAACAATCAGGCACTTGTCATGGATGACATTTCCTATCAGTGCCTTTACAAGAACCAGCCGGTCGAGCGTGAGGGACTTCTTTACCACGAAAGCGATCTTCGCAGATACCTCTCTCTGCCGGTCGGTGAACCCGATGCGATTCTCGGTGTTTGCGATACTAAAGCATCCGGCGTTGACTTCATGGTACTGCCTGTCATGTATCAGTATGGTGACGATTTCTACATGGTCGATACCATCTGTGATGACAGCTCTGATTTCAATTTCCAATATGCCCGTATTTCAAACATTATTTTCCAACACAATATGCAACAGTGCGAGTTTGAATCGAATGCCGGTGGTGACAGAATTGCGTGGGAAGTCAAACAGAGACTTGATGCTGTTTCCTGCCGGTGTAATGTCACGACTAAGCCGACTGAGACGAACAAGGAGACAAGGATCATCGTCAACTCCGACTGGATTAAGAAACATGTTCTCTTCAAGGACAAGTCGCTTTATTCCCAGAAGGACGATTACGGTCGCTTCATGAGTATGCTCGTCACCTACTCAGTATCGGGCAAGAACAAACACGATGATGTTCCTGACTGTCTCGCCAACTTCGCACTCTTCATTACTCGTAAACTCAATTTCCGGCCCACAATAATCATGCAGTCCCCATTTGGAGGTAGGCGATGACGAAAGAAAGCCTTGGACAGTACGGCGACCTTGTTAGGGAATATGGCGAAGTCAGAGAGAAGATTTGGAGCATCAACAAGAAAATTGAGCGCATCGAACAGCGGATGAAGAGCATCGAGCAGGAGGGTGTGGTCAAGGATAAAGTCTATGGCGGAGAAGGTGGCGTACAAGGCTTTGTCATAGAGGGTTACGCATCCGGCGATTACTCACGGACTAAAACTTCCCTTCAACAGCAGAAGTTGCTCCTTCTCAACACGCAAGCCACTCTCAATAAACTGTCCGTTGATATTCAAGCGGAGCGATGCAGGATAGAAGAGTTCATTGCTCACATTCCTGATTCCCACATCAGGCGTATTCTCAACTATCGTCTGGTCAAGGGTATGCAGTGGGAGGATATTGCAATTCATATGGGTGGCGGCAACACTGCGGACAGCGTGAGAATGGCCTATAAGAGATATATAGAGTGTTATTTTGACTAATGTTGTTCGTTTTGTTCGTTTTTGATAAATATTTTGAAAATTGATGATAGGCTCACAAACTGGCACTTGGGAAAACCTGGGTGCTTTTTTTCGTACTAAAAAGGGGGTGATGGTGAACCTTGGTCAACTATGAGAATACATGGGGAAGGCGAATCCTCTATACCGATGTTGCAGAGGTGACGGAGGCTAATGTCATTCCCATTGTACAGACAGCCTATGCAGAACACCTCATGAACATGTCGAACTGCGAATACCTCATGCAGTATGAGGCCGGTGAACAGCCCCTTCGCAGAGAGAAACAGGTCCGTGAGGATATTGATGTTCGTTGCGTTGACAATGTTGCCCACCAGGTAACGGAGTTCAAAACTTCATATATATGGAGCAATCCTATTACGCTTGTCCAGCGTGGAAGAGTTGATGTTGGCGAATCCAAGGATGAAACAAAAGCGATTGCGCTTCTGAACGAATCCTACGCTTCTATCGGGATTGGCAGAAAAACTCAGGACCTTGGCAGATACGTTGAGATCACTGGCGTTGGATATACCTACGTTGGCCTTAACAATGATGAAGATGACATTTCTCCGTTCAGTGTTGAGGTACTTGACCCTCGGTACACGTTCGTTATCCGCTCTTCCAGATACATTGACAGGCGCATCATGGCAGCGGTCACTTACAGCTTCAATGATGACGGCGACCTGTTCTTCACTGTTTTCACTAAGGACTTGCGCTTTGAACTGCATGGCATTGGTAGCGAGAAGAAGGATGTGCCGTGGACGCTTGAAAGGGTAGGTTCCGCTCGTATGCCTGGTGGAATCCGCAATCCGCTCGGTGCAATCCCGATTGTCGAGTGGGAGAGAAGCTCTGATCGTATGGGATGTTTCGAGCGAGTAATCAGTGAGTGTGATAACCTCAACCTCATGATTTCCGACTTCTCCAACGATGTTGAGAACAACTGTCAGGCTATCTGGCTCGGTGTCAACATTGACTTCCCGAAGGATGAAAACGGCAATGTTGTGCATCCGACCTCCAACGATTGGGTCATGGGTTACACGACTGCTGACGGTAAAACTCCTTCTGTGCATCCGCTGACAGTCGCTTATGACTACAACGGCATGTTACAAAACATCAGCGAAAGACGGTCCTCTATCCTTGAGAAGTGCAATGTTCCTGAGAGGAACGATAACAAGGGCGGTTCCACTGGTGTTGCAATGAGCGATGCCTCTGGATGGACTTCTGCTGAAATCTCCGCAACGAGACAGCAGGCGTATATCGAGGCGGCAAAGATGGAAGAGGTAAAACTGGTCCTCAAGGTATGCCGTCTTTCCCCGAAACTGCCGGTCACTTCTCCGCTCAAGTCTCTCAAGGCTTACGATGTTGAGCCTAATGTCAAGAGGCAGAAAACCTATGAGCTGACCGTCAAGGCCAATGCCGCCGCTACCCTTATCTCTCATGGCTTCTATGGTGAGGCGGTCATTAAGGCCATCAACCTCTTTAGCGACCCGCAACAGGTTTGGGCCGATTCCAAGGACGGTATCGAGAAGTTCCAGAAGTCACTTTATGAGAAGGGCGAATCTTCCGGCGAATCTTACAACGGCGAGGGCTTCTACCAGAACAGGCCGACTGCCGGTGGAGCCGAGGGTGGCTCTGGCGAGAAAGCCCCGAATACGGATAGGCGGTCCGCTGACGAATCCGACCAGACGGAGAATAGCCCAACCATTGATAAGAGGTGACGCTTATGGCTTACCTGTCTTTCGATGAAATCAACGCCCTTGGCTATAAGAGACGGTCTGAGCCGATTGACGAATACTTCCTCGTGATGGATATTCCGAAACCCGCCGTTGACAGGCGAGTAGCTATCGCAAGACGGATCAAGTCGGTCATCATTGATTACCTCAAGATGATTGACGAGTATATCAATACGCTTGGGTCTTATGCCTTTGACATTGCTCAGAGATACCTTGAAGAAGGACTGAGAGAGGCTATTGAAGCGTCCGGGCATGAGATTGACGAATATCTCACTGAGTATATCGCTATCACGGCCTTCAAGATAAACGATGTTTCCCGGCGAAGAATCAGACCTTCCAATGAGGAAGGTGCGGCTGAAAGCTCCCGAACGTCACGAAGAGGTTATGAGGAGCCGGAAGATGAAGTTCCTGACGAATCCGAGGACAGAGAAGAGGATGACTTACTTCCTTATTACATGTACTTCGATTCTGAGGACAGGGCCGAGTTCATTGCCGAGGATGAAACAAACTCCATTGAGGGCTATGAGGATTTTCTTGTTGCTCTCATGCGAGGTTTTACTACTAAGACTTGGAACACTATGCAGGATAAGCGAGTGAGAGATACACACGTTAAAGCAGAAGGGCAGACGGTCCCGATTGGTGAGTTCTTCCACGTTGGCAATGCCTTACTGATGTTCCCAAGAGATACCGTCAATGGTGCTGATTACCCGGAAGAATTAGTGAACTGCCGGTGCTGGCTCACATTTGGCGGATGAATTTCATAACAATAATCAGAGGTCCTTTCGGGGGCCTCTTTTTATATATCGTGCGGAGATGCACGTTAAAAAGCGCAAAAAACTCCCTAACAAATTTCTCACTAACAACCGACAAGAGAATGTCGTTAATCACGCAAAAGTGCGGAGATGCACTTAAAAAAGCGCAGAAAGGAATTGAAAATGCCCGAAGAGATCAAGAATCCCGAAGTTGTAGAGACTGTTGAAGCTGAGAATCCGGCTAATGAGGAAAAGAAGGATGAACCGTCTGTTCAGGACCTTATGAACCAGATTGCTACTCTCAAGCGTTCTCTCGACAAGGCTACTGCCGAAGCTGCTGAGAACAAGCGCAAGTACAGGGACACCCTCAGTGCTACTGAAAAGGCTTCTCAGGAAAAGGCCGAGGCCGCTGCCGCCGAAGCTGAAAGAGTAAAGGGCCTTGAAAGACAGGTTGCTCTTTACGGATTGGAAAAGCAGTATTCCAGACTTGGCTACTCCCCGGAAGATGCCGCTAAAGCCGCTACCTACCAGTATGACGGCGATACTGATTCCCTGTTCAAATTACAGGAAGGCATTCAGAAGGCCAGAGACGCACAGCTCCGCACGGCTATTGAGCAGGAGATTTACAAGAATATTCCTGACCCGAAACACGGTACTGGCAGTCAGGAAGAGGAGGACCCCTTCATTAAGGGCTTCAATTCCATCAAACCGCCCTACGCACGTTAAATAACATTTCCGCATTAAGCGGAGGAGGAAAAAATTATGACTTATGCTGAGAAGTATTCTCCGGTAGTGGACCAGAGATTTGCTCTTGGTTCCCTTACCAACTCCATCGTCAACCAGAACTTTGACTGGGTTGGCGTTAGTGCTGTTCACGTTTTCTCTCGTGACCTTGCAACTCTGAATGACTATTCTACCACTGGTTCCAACCGCTACGGCACTCCGACTGAACTTGGCAACGCTGACCAGGAACTGATCCTGACTCAGGACAAGTCTATGACCTGGACCATCGACCGCAAGTCCATGGATGACACTATGGGCACTATGGAGGCTGCTGCTACTCTGGCTGAGAACATCGATAACGTGGTCATTCCTAGATTTTGGGCTATCGCAGCGTAAGTTGCGATTGAATCCTACTTAATTGCTGGAAACTCTTGAGCGCATTTTGATAGGTGGTGCTCAAGACAATCAGCAGCCAAATTGAATAACGTAAGCACGAACACTTAATTGGAGGTCGTAATAATGGAACTTTGGAAACCTGTTGAAGGGTTTGAAGGTTACTATGAGGTTTCATCGCTCGGAAGGGTTAGGGGCGTTGATAGGCTTGTTTGCACTGGCATCAAACATAGTGAAAAACGAGTTGTCAAAGGCAAAATACTCAAGCCAAATCTGAAAAAGAGCGGATATTTGAGCGTTGATTTGAAGTGCGGACAAAAAAGCAAAACAGTCAGCGTTCATCGACTTGTTGCAATAGCTTTTTGTGAGCATGAACCCGGTAAAGATGCTGTCAACCACAAGAACCTCGACAAAACAGATAACAGAGCAATCAATCTTGAATGGTGTACATACAAAGAAAATTCACTTCATGCAGTTCGAAACGGTGCTATGCCGGGAAAAGAATTGAAGAAGAAAATTCGTTGTTGTGAGACTGGTCAGGTGTTTGATAGCAGTTATCGGGCTGCCGACTGGCTGAACAGGACAAAGTTCAATTACACAAAGCAAGTGACCCATATGGCACAAAATATAAGAGGCTGTTGCCTTGGACATAAAAAATCGGCGTATGGCTATCACTGGAAAGACGTTATTCAAGAAGGTTCAACGACTAGCCCTTGATGGGCGTACACGCAAGTGCGTGGAAATGGTAGGCACTCCGTAAAGGAGTTGAAGATATAGTCTTATCTATGTAGTAATACATAGCTGTTTTGCAAAACAGGGTGCAGATTAACGAACTGCATTGAAAATAAATGGCTATTGATACCTATCGCCTTGGTGTTATCGCCGGTGCTGCTCCGGTTGCTGGTGCTGTCTCTGGTGTTTCTCATATCGTCACCAGTGCCGCTTCTGCCGCCAACGCCTACGAGATTTTCCTTAACCTTCAGGAACTTCTTGATAATGACAAGGCTCCGGTCGGCGGTCGTATCGCCGTTTGCACTCCGGCTTTCTACAACTTCCTCAAGCTGAACCAGAACTTCGTCCGCTCCGGCGATCTCTCTCAGAGAATGCTTCTGAACGGTCAGGTTGGTGAGGTTGACGGTGTTTCCATCATCAAGGTTCCGACCTCCTACATGCCTGCGAACACCGACCTTCTTATCACCAATCCGCTTGTCGCTCCCGGCCCGATCAAGCTGAGAGAGTTTAAGATCCACTTCGATGCTCCGGGAATCAGCGGTGCGCTTGTTGAGGCTCGTTTCAGATATGACTGCTTCGCCCTCAACAAGAAGAAGGATGCAATCGCTGTCCACAAGACACCGACTACTCCGTAATGATCGGGAGGTTGCCTAATGTACAAGGTGAGAAAAGGCAAAGAGACCTGGAATCTTAGCAACGAGGACCATCTTAAAGCGTTCCTTCGTGAGGGATGGGAGCTTGTTGTTGAAGAGGAGCAGGAAGTCGAGGCCGCCCCCGAAGTACATGAGGAAGTTCCTAAGAAACGCACTACACGGCGAAAGAAAGCCGAATAAGCGAGGTACGGACATGGCAAGCACGTTTGACGAGCTTAAAGCCGAAGTCCTCAGTGGGTTGATCCTTGAGGTTTCCGATGAACCAACCTACAACGAGGAAAAGCTGAGAGAAAAGGTCAATAACGCATTCCGGGAGGTAAAGCGTGAAAGGCTCCGTGGCATTGGTGGTATGTATCCTTCTCATTACACAGAAGCTATGCAGACTGCCGACATGGAGCAGTTTTATTCCAACATCCGTGGCCTTGCCCTTTATGACTACAACCAGATAGGACTTGAGGGGCAGACTTCTTCAACCGAGAGTGCTATTACGAGGACCTATGTCAATCGCAATAGTCTCTTCGTTGGCGTACTGCCTCTCTCGCCTGTCTTTAAATGATGGGATTGGTGCGAGTTATACGGTCCACCTCCCACGATTGCCGTATAGCGCAGGGACTCCGTTTATGTGGAGAGGGGTTGGTTTTAAATGACACCGGAAGTGATCGAGATCATGAAATGGGCGTTCACTACTCTTCTGACGGTCATAACGGTGTACGTTGCGGTGAGTAATTTCAACCGCAGTAAAGCCGAAAGTGACAAGTCGGAACTGGAAGAACGTGTAAAACGTGAAGCCCGGACTGATGCGAAACTTGATGAAAGTATTCAGTTAGGCCGGGACACAAAAGAATCGGTATCTGAATTGCGGAGAGAAATCGGTTCCCACAGTGACAGAATCCTCAGAGCAGAAGAATCGCTAAAGTCTCTTCACAAGAGGGTTGATACCATGGAAAACCGACTTAACTCCTTGAAAGAGGGTGATTGAAATGAGTGAAAACGATAGAAAGACAATCATGGAGCGACTTCGCAGCTGGCCTGTTTGGGTGGCTGTCATCGGTCAGATTGTTACCATTGTTGCTCTTGTTAACCCTGATATTGCCGAGGTCGTGAGAGTGGTAATGACTTCCCTGGGAACCATTGCTACTGCTTTTGGCATCCTCAACAATCCGGCGAGTTCTGAAAACTTCTAAGGTGGTGTTGCCCCATGCGTACTGCAAGAAAGAATGAGCAGAGAATATGGTATTCGGTTCTGTCCTCTGAATCTGACGGTTACAAGACCTGTGACGATGGAGAGGACCTTTATATTGAGGTAGATGGTGAGCGTGTGCCGGTTGAGACTGGCGTTCCTCATGCTACCTATACAATGCCTGTAGAAGATACAGCCCATATCACTCCGCTTGGTTCCGAATCGTATGCAAGGGGCAACAAGGCTTTAGACGAATTTTACGGCGTTGATGTAAGTAAGTATGAAGCACTTATCGTTGCTGTAAAGGGAATGCTTGGCCTTAACGAAACTGCTATTGTATGGCATCAGCATGAGCCTGTTTACCTCTCTGACGGCTCCGTAGACCCATTATCGGCAGATTATCAGGTGAGGCGTGTTGCTTATTCTTTGAACAACGAATTGTTCCTTATGACTAGACAGGAGCGTGGTGGCGATGGTAATTGAGATCAATCCTCTGTCTACTAAGTCGATTGAAGCGGCCATTAAGCAGATAGAGGAGTATCGCAACTCGCTTGAAGGTAAATGTCAGGAACTTATTCAACGACTGGCTGAGATAGGTGTTGAGGTAATTGAAACAAACATTACTTCTGCACAGACAGATGATTCCGATAAGACACATAAGATTGACAAGGACACGAACAACACTAAGGGCCACGCCGAACTTGTTCTCAAGGTAAAGGGCGAGGATTTGGTCTTTATTGAGTTTGGTGCAGGCGTTCACTTCAATGGCCCGGTTGGAACCGCCGTTTCTCCTGTTGGTGAGCAGCTTGGCTTCACTATCGGTAGCTACAGTGATTACGGTCCGGGTGGCAAGTCCTTTGGTCAGTTTGATATGTGGTATTATCGTGGGCCTGACGGCGAGGAAAAATACACTCATGGTACTGAGGGCACTGCCCCCGTCTACAATGCGTCTCTCGAAATGAGGAGAAAGATAATCGAGATTGCGAAAGAAGTATTCGGCAAAGGACGGTGATTGAAATGGCATTAACTGAAAATGAGTTATGGTACTCAAACATCGTCCCGGTGGTTTTCACTCGGTTTAAGGCTGTCATGCGGAAACATCTCAGCACGGACTATCCGAAACTGAAAATCATCTCACCGAATGAATCCTTTGCACCGAGTAATTTCCCGACTATCTGGCTCCATCTTGTCGATATGAGAGAGAGGGGCAGCGGTCTTGATTTTGGTGCTATCGAGGCTTTCACCGTTACGTTACAGGTCGATACGATTACTCTCAACGCCGACGATACAGAGAGGATTCGCAATTATGCGATTAAAGTGTTGCATGACATTGGCTTTAGTGCTTTCTCAATTACGCCGGTCATGCGAGATGGAAACAAATGGAATGGTTATGCGAGGTTCCGTAGGCTTGTCCAGGAATCCGATATGACCTTCACTGAATAACCAACGGCTTGCAAAAGTCGTAGAAAGGACAAAACATGCTTGCAGGTATTTCTACCGTAGGTATTCTTTTTGGTTATGGTACTGGTGCGGAAAAGCCCGCCAAGTTTACCCTTCTGAACCGTATCAACCAGATTGGCAGCATCGCTCTCAATCAGGAGAACATTGACGCTTCTGCTCTGGAAGATGCTATCGCCCGGTACGTTGCTGGTCGTGCTGATATTGGTGGTGGCTCCGTCAACGTCACTATCAACATGACTAACGAGACTGTTGCCGAGTGGGAAGCTCTTATCACTGCTTACCAGGCCCTTACTGGCACTAACAGGATGTACTTTGAGGTCTATTCTCCGAAGCTGACCAAGGCGTTCTTCTTCGTGGCTCAGCCCCCGGCAAAACTGCCTATGCCTGAAATGGGCCAAAACGGTCTGCTTACCGCTGAGATTGCTCTGACCATCGAGGAGTATATCGGCCTTGACGCTGCCGTTGCGCCGACTGTTGATGGGAAGTAATTGATCTCTGTAACTAATGTGGGACATTCCGATTATGGGGTGTCCCCTTTTTTTATTCTTTTTTAAACAATCGTGGGAGATTTCAAAATGAAGAAGAACTTTACAATCAACGGCAAGAAGTACACCGCAAAGTCCATCACCTTCAACGCTATCTGCGACTTTGAGGATATGGGTTTCAGCATCGAGCAGCTTTTCGATAAGCGCATGAGCGGTCTGCGTGTATACCTTGCTTACTGCGGCAACATGGATGTTGAGACTGCCGGTGCGGAACTTGAGGCCCACTTCATGAGCGGTAAGAACGTTTCTGACTTAGCCGATGCTCTTAACGAGGCTGTTCTGGAATCTGGTTTTTTTCGGGCTTTCACGGAGACAACGAAGGAGAGCGATCAGGAGAATCCGGCAGAGGCGGAAGTGGAGAAGTAAAATCTCAACCTGTCTACTCAACGTGGAAAGAGCGGATACTTTATAACTTCCTTCCTTACGCCTTAACAATCCATGTGCCATATGACCTTTTCTGGACCTTGAATCCGGCAGGACTAAAGCCTTTTGAAATGGCTTACGAAACTGAGCAAAAGCTGATAGATGAAAGAGCGTGGGTAGTCGGCAAGTATACCAGTATTGCTGTTCTTTGGGGCATCGACCATGGCTTCAACGGCAGTAAAGCAACCGTAGAATATCCCGAAAAGCCCTTCTCTCAGCAGGAGCGTGTGACCGAGGAGACCATGAGTGATGAAAAGATGAAGCAGAATCATGAAGCCCTCTTCGCAATGCTCGACATGATGAAGGCCAACTTCGAGTTGGATCATCCAGAAAAGAAACATCATCCCACTGGAAGCGAGGTGGTGACACATGGCTGATGTACAGGTTGACGAGTTAAGTATTAAGTTATCGTCTGCCTTAGATACGAAACTAATCTCTAATCTCAAAGCAATTAGTGATGGCCTTTCGGCACTGAAAACCTCACTCAATGGGCTGAATGGTCAAAAAGCTGTCAGCGGTATGCAGGCGGTTGGAGCCGGTATTCAAGACCTCTCTGCCGCTCTCAAGTCCGTAGATAGCAAGAAACTTGGAGACATAGCCAACTCTGTCTCTAAGCTGAGTTCTGCGAGTGACAAGATTGGCAAGATGTTCGGCGGCAGTACCAGTCAGGTCAAAGAGACGAGTAAGGCTGCAAAAGAACTTGATAAGACCCTTAACTCCCTTGTCAACACATATGTAAAAGAGTTGGGCGTGAAGGGCAAAGAGGGGACCGGCGCAGTAAAGAGTGCCGTTTCCGATGTAATCAAGGGTGCAAAAGACGGTGATGTGTTTGGGAGTATGCTTGAGAACTTCGACAAGGCACTTCCCATCATCTACAAGTATGCTGACGGTTTGAAGTATGTTGACAATCAGGCCGCAGATACAGCAAAGAGCGTCCTTGCATACATGAAAGGGATCAACTCATACAACAAGGTATTTCTGGATAATCAGGATACCGGGCGTGGCCTTGATTTTGGTCGCAAGCGTATGCAGATGGGTCCTGCCTTTACCTCTACAAAACCCACCTCTGGCGGGTTCATGAGGTGGCACGAGTTCATTGATGACTACAATCAAAACTCCGGTGATGTAGTAAGCGAGGATACGGACTTCTACCAGTTCTATGACCGCATCATGCAGATGAAAAATGCCGAGGAACAGTACCGGCAGTCTGCTATGGCGAGTTCCGAAGTGCGTGATGCTATCAGTGAAGAGCTGATGAACCTCTGCACGAAGGCACAGGAGGCGGCTAAAGAGTTCACGGACCTGGGAGAGGCAACAAAGAACATCGGCGGTTCTGAATCGGCTACAGCTACATTCAGCAATCTAAAAACTGCACTCGATTCCCTGTCTGAGATTGAGGCGGTCCCTGATATGTCGTGGCTCACACAAATGAGCAAGGCGTTACAGAATCTTGCAAGCCCTGAGATCAGTACAGCAGTTGCCAATATGCCGACTGTGATTACTGGTATCTCTGAACTTACACACGGACTTGCGGGTGTTACGGTTCCTGACCTCACTGACATTTCCGAACTAATTAAGGTTGTTAGCGGTCTTGGCGGTAAGGGCGTCTCCGGTGCAGTTAATAACCTTCCTCAGTTAGCGAATTACCTGACTTCCTTTATGGGGAGCCTTGAACATCTTCCCGAAGTGCCGTTTACCGCAATCGCTGACATTGGCACTCTGGCGAGGGAGATTAGCAAGTTTGGTGGCAAGAACGCTACTGGCGCAGTTACTAACCTTCCTCAGATGGGAGCGGCAGTCAAACAGCTTCTTAATGATGTTGCCTCTGCTCCGCCTATTGATCCTTCCGTTGCTCAGACAATCCAGGGATTAGGCAATCTCAATGCTCAAGCTATCAAGGGCCTTATTCAGCTTTCTAACGAATCCGAGAAGTCTGCTAAGAAGGTAAACGCTCTCAGCAAGGCGTTCAAGGGAGTTGGCAACGCTGGCAAGGGTTTTGTCAGCACGATTGGCAAGGGTATAACCGCCCTCAAAAACCTGAGAAACCACACAACTAATCTCGGACAGACCGGCTTTGCTCAACTCACAAAAAGCATCGTCATGGTGCGTACAGCTCTATGGGGCTTACAGCGAGTAGCAAGCGGCTTCATGGACAGCATCAACCTTGCGTCTGACCTCGTAGAAGTAAACAACGTTATCGACCACGTTTTCGGTAACTACACTACGAAGATTGAGGAAATCGCTGACACTTCCATCGAGAAGTTTGGCATTTCTGAGCTAACCTTCAAAAAGACCGCAGGCCAGTTCCAAGCAATGGCTTCTACGATGGGCATTACGGACGATATGGTATCCGGTGCTACTCAGAAGCTAAAGGAGATGGGCAAGGCCGTTGATGAAAACGGCAAGTATGCCTACGAATCCACCGGCAAGATGCAGGATATGGCTACATCCATCACCGAATGGGTAGCTGATATTGCATCCTTCTACGACATGGATTATGCCGAGGCCGCAACCAAAGCACAGTCCATTTTCAGCGGGACTACCCGGCCCCTTCGCAGTATCGGTGTCGATTTAACTCAGGCGAACCTTAAAGCCTGGGCGTTGGCTAACGGACTGAACGCTGATATTGAGAATATGACGCAGGCTGAGAAAGCCACTCTGAGGTTCCAGTACGCCCTCGCCGCTACAAGCGTAGCCACTGGCGACTTCCAGAGAACAACCGGTAGAATGTGTGCCGCATAACACAGTAATGTGTTGTTGAAAACCGGGCAAATACGGTGAAAGCTAAGTTGATTTAGTCCGCACATTATGATATAATGAACCCAAAGGAGGATTTATATGGGACATTATATTTACAAAGTGACGGACTTGACAAACGGAAAACTTTATATCGGGCAAACTATTCATCCACACACAAGGCGGTTGGAACACGAAGCGTGTCATCCAAATGAAGATTGCATATTCCACCGAGCATTAGAGGCTCACGGAAGAGAGAACTTCAAGTGGGAGATATTATTTGAGGTTCCTACCAAAAAGATGGCAGATGACATGGAAGCCATTATGATCGCTGCCTATGGCTCAAGGCATCCCAATGGATACAATATGGCTATTGGCGGTCAAGGTGGTTCGATGTGGAACGCTCGCCCTGTTGTTTGCTTAGAGAAAGACGGAACATACGTAGGCCGATACGAGAGTGCTGCAGAAGCGCAGAGGCTTGACGGATATTGCAACTCGGATGTTCTTATTTCTTGCAAAGACAGAAGCAGACTATGCCGTGGGAAACGTTTTATGTTTGAGGATGAATACAACGAAAATGGCCCTGGTGAGCCTTATAGTCCACCCAAAAACGCACTCAGGAAGGCGATTGTCCAATGCGATTGTAATGGCAATGCTATTGCAAGATACGAAAGCGTTGCAGATGCCTCAAAGATAACTGGGTTTGAAAGAACCGGAATATCGAATGCGTTGATAGGCGAAAGAAAATCCACGCATGGATACATTTTCGTTTATGAGAAAGACTATCCGATAAAAGATATGTCCAAATATGAAGTACACAAAAAGGGAATACCTGTTATGCAAATCGACCCGAAGACTGGCGAGGAGATAGCAAGGTACGACCGCATAGCTGATGCAGGAAGAGCAATCGGTCGCAACTACAAGATGATTCACAAGGTTCTTGATAGCGAGACTCGCACGGCATATGGGTACTTCTGGAAATCAATAGGCTAATACCGTGCTAACCTCATTGATTGCGAATAGGCAGTGAGGTAGCGTAGAGCGTAGGTGGTGAATAAATATAATCCACCCAAGAGTGTCCGGCAACCAATAAGGCGTAGCGATACGTCTTATTTTTATGGTTGAAAATGTACGCCGACCTTATGGGAAACCATAAGAACCATCGGATAAAAAGCCGGTGGGATAACAATGTGACATGGGCTAACCAAGTCCGTATTCTTAAAGAGCAGTTCAACGCCTTAAAAACTATCATCGGTACTGGCCTTATTTCTGCCTTAAAGCCGTTTGTTGCCTCAATGAACAGCGCACTTTCCGGCATCCTTAAATTTGCTCAGAACGTCCTCAATGCTCTCGGCAAAATCTTCGGATGGGAAGTTGAGATAGCCGCAGGCGGAGTTTCGATGGATGATTCCATTGCTGACTTAGCTGACGGATTATCTGATGTTGGCGCATCTGGTGATGATGCTGCATCTGGCACTGGCAAGGCCGCTAAAGCCCTTGAGGAGTACAAGAGACAGGTTCTTTCCTTCGATGAACTGCATATGCTCTCTGCTCCCAATGAGAACAACTCTGGCGGTTCTGGCGGTTCTGGTGGCGGAGGTGGCGCAGGCGGTTCCGGCGGTGCAGGCGGAGGCGGTACTGGCTCTGCCGGTGATGTATCTGTGGCTTTCAAGCGCACTAAGGCCCTCTACGAATCGGAAATTGATACCCTTGGAGAACTTGGCGACTACATCGGCAAGACGCTGACTGAAACGCTACAGAAGATTGATTGGAATTCTGTCTATGAAGGTGCGAGAAGTTTTGGTACTGGACTGGCGAATTTCCTTAATGGCCTTTTCGATGAAGCTAATAACCCATTCCCGCAGCTTGGCAAGACGGTAGCTGGTGCTATCAACACTATCTGGAAAGCGGGTTCTGGATTTTTGGGGAACCTCAATTTTGAGGATCTTGGAAAGTCGTTAAGCCAAGCCGTAGATAGTTTTATCTTTAACCTTGACTGGAACACGGCCCTTGTCAATTCTAAGTCCATCGGATTTGGTATTGCGACCGCTCTCAACAGCTTCTTTAAGGAAACCGACTTTACCAGTGTCGGAAAAGCCGTAGCGAATTTCGTTGGCTTGAAGATCAACGCTGCCTTTGCTTTTTCTGAATTCTTCAACTTTGAGGGAATCGGCACGAAGATTGGCAACGCACTTACTGGCTTTATCAAAGAGACTGAGTTCTCTAAGGTCGGTAAGACTGTCAGCAACTTCCTTGTCGGTGCTATCAACGGTGCGGCATCTGCCCTTTCAGCCACAGACTTCAAAGCTTTGGGCGAGGGCATCAAAGAGGCGATTACAAGTATCAACTGGCCCGGACTTGCAGAAGCAGGCGGAAAACTCGCAGGTGCTTTGTTAAAGGCATTTGTTGATGGTGTCACCGGCCTGTTTGGAGAGTGGTGGGGGAAGGTAACGGAGAAGTTCAATACAGCCTTCACGGAGATGGAAACATCCCTTAAGGAAAGCGGTGTTGACGTTGGCAAGGCCGCCCTTGGCGGTATCGGCGCAGGCATTACCGCACTTCTTGGCGATGGTATCAGCTGGGTATACAAGACCGTTGTTAAGCCTATCATTGACGGTTTCATTGACGGTTTCGATATTCACTCTCCGTCTCACGTCATGGAGACATACGGCGGATATATTATCAAGGGCCTATACAACGGAATCCTTGAGAGTATAAAAGGCATCGGTACTTGGATTGATGAAAACATCGTTTCCCCATTCAGAAAGAAACTTTCAGCGTTCTTTGGCGGCGGAGCAGATGGCTCTTCGGCTCTTGGTGAAGCCGCTATGTTTGGCAGTAATTTCCTTGAGAGCATCAAGAGCGGTTTTGGAGATGTCAAGGGATGGGTTGACGAGAACGTTGTCAGCAAGTTCACAGAAGCCTTTGGTGGCGATGGTGAGAATGGTGGCCTTGAAACCAACGTAAAGTTGATCGCAACCGGCGAAGAGGATGACACTTTTTCTGCTGTTAAAGCTGCGTGGGATTCCATTGTAAGCAAAAAGCCGAAAATCACTGCTGATGCCGCTGACGGTTCAAAGGGCGTTCTGGACAAGTTAAAGACTACCTGGAGCAAACTCAACGATAAAAAACCGAAGATTACCGGCAAGGCGAAAGATGGCAACCCGAAGACATTTAACCGGTTGACAGGCATCTGGGATAAGGTCGTTTCTAAAAAGCCACTGCTTACCGGTAAGGCGAGAGATGGCTCTGGTGGCGTACTCGACACGTTAAAGACTGCGTGGAAAAAACTTCACGACAAAGATGCGACCGTCAAAGGCTATGCTCAAAACAAGAATGCCAGTACCCTTAAAACTCTGCAAGGGTCTTGGGAGAAAGTTTACAATAAGGATGCCACTCTGACAGCGAAAGCACAGTTCAACTCCTATACAAGCAACATTTCCCCAACCATTGATTCAACCGCAAGAATCACAAAGATAAATGTAGCTGCCGATGCTAAAAACTCTTGGGAGTATCAACATGCGATGGGGTATGCGGCTAACGGCGGCGTGTTTGCCGGTGGTAAATGGCACGATGTTGCTGCTTACGCAGGCGGCACGGTTTCCGCTCCTACAGGCCAGCTATTTGTCGCTCGTGAAGGCGGTCCTGAACTTGTTGGCTCTCTTGGCAATCATACTGCGGTCCTTAACAATGACCAGATTGTTGCATCGGTCAGCGCAGGCGTGTATTCGGCTGTAAGGTCGGCTATGTCTGGTGTTAATCCAGGTGGCAACAATCAGGCCCCTATTATTGAGGTAATCGTCAAGACTGATAGCGAGACACTTTATCGTCAGGTCAAGCGTGGCGAAAAGACCTATAATGGTCGCTACTCGACTGTGGCAACCGTCATGTAATTCTATATCAGCGCATCTGAGGTTCGTCCCTTGGGTGCGCTGTTTTTAATAAAGGATGGTGAAACCAATGAGCATGTTACTGCTTGACGGAGCAGAAATTCGTTGCCCAAGCGAGTTCAGTTATTCGCTTTATGCGGTCAATTCGCCTGATGCGGGTCGTGATATGGATGGCCTGATGCACATCGAGAAAATCACTGAGAAGAGGACCATCGGCCTTACATGGCTTGCACTAAAGCCTTCTGAGGCCCATGCGATTCTCAACGCTTTCCTCGCACAGCACTACTTTACGGTCACTTACTTCGACCCGGCTCTTAACAGTAGCGAGAACGAAACGACTACCAAAACTTTCTACTTAGGGGACGTTTCGAGTGCCGTTAAGCTCTGGACCGCTAAGAAGAAACTGTACGCCAATCTGTCATTCAACATTATTGAGAGGTGACGCTATGGCTGACTATACAAGGGTTAATTGGCAAAACGGAGAACTTGGCAACACTGCTCTTAATGCCGCTAACCTTAACAAGATGGACAAGGGAATCAAGGACCTAAGTGACGAGGTTAATGCCATTGCTATCGCAGTCACAGATGATGGGAATGGAAATGTGACAATCGCCATAGGAGGGACGACATGAGCGTATTTGAGAAATCTTTTACTCTTGACGAAAGCCTCCTGATCCTTGGGGCGAGGGGCAGCCATGACGTGCTTGCTATCAGCATTGACCTGTCGGAGTGGACTGAGGCTTTAGGCGATGACGGCACGATTGCTGTTACGGCTATCAGGAGCGAGGACGAAGTGCCGTATGCCGTGGAAAATGTGTCCTTTGCAGACAGCCGTCTGACGTGGGTCGTTTCTGCGGTCGATACCGGATTTGCTGGCTTCGGCAGATTTATGGTCGATTACACCACATCGGCATCTGGATTACAGCGCAGTAAGGTGTACAAAACGTATGTCTCGCCGTCCCTCGATGATGCGTCATCGGAGCCTGCGACCTTTGAGTCGTGGTACGACAAGATGCTTCAAGTTTTGAGCGATACCGAGACCGCCTCGGAAGCTGCTGAGACCGCCCAGGCCGGAGCGGAGAGCGCAAGAAACGAGGCTCAGAGCATCGCAGAAGGCATGGTCCTCAAGGCGACTGATGACGGCAACGGCAACATTACTCTCACAGTATAAGGAGGGACAATAATGGCATTAACAGTAACGCCCACCGATGAAATGAAAACCCTCAAGGTGGGAGAAAAAATCTATGAAATCGTAGATGATGAAGCAAGGACGGACCTGAATACCGTAAAGGCAGATTTATCTCAGTTGCCGACCTTCTCCGACCTCTACAAGGCTTATCCCACAGACGCCGCAAGCGGTCCTGTAGCGAGTTTTTCCGATGGTGCGGATGGTCTGCCCATGCAGTCCGTGGTCGCTCAGATTGAGCCGATTCAGGCGGGGAGCGGCGACCCTTCCCCGGATAATGTAAGACCTATCAGCGGATGGAATGCGGTGAAGGTGAACCATGCGGGGAAGAATGTACTTGATTTAAGCAACGTACAACTTGGAACTTGGAACAAATGGGACATTCCAAACACGCTTAAACCGAACACAACTTATAGGTATTCAGTCTCAAATGCAACGTATGCCTATGGGCTGTTCATGACGTCTAATCATACAGAAACCGGAGGCGGAGTGATGGTACGCCTCGTCACTTACATTCAGAATAGTTCCGTAACTTTCACGACTCCGGCTAATGTTGGCGATTATCCGTGGCTCGTATTGGGCGGCGGTAACGGCAATGCAGGCCATGCGGATGCTGATTTTCAGCTTGAACTCGGCTCCACTGCAACTGATTACGAACCTTACGTCGGCGAATCCGTCACCATTGACCTCGGTCAGACCGTCTACGGCGGAACGCTCGATGTGGTGAGCGGTGAGTTGACCGTGCTTGGCATAAAAGATGTGTTGACCGTAGTAAATGGCGTTCTCCGTTCTTCGCTTTTTTCCGAAAGCCTCGCAGCACAATCAGTGAGTGTGCTTGGCGAGAACGTAAGATTAGGTTTAAACCGCAACTCTCAAACCAACAATATGCAAACTGCGTCATCAGAATATAACACAAAGATGGCAAACTTGTGTCAGCATTACTTTGCCTACGCTTCTGACACAGCACATTGGTACATCAACAATCAGCTTTATTTGTTTTTACCAAAAACGGATGTTGGAGAAACGGTTGAAACATTCAAAGCGTTCCTGCAAGAAAACCCGTTTGAAGTGTATGTGCCTCTCGCCACTCCTATCACCGTTTCCCTCACGCCACACGAAATCCGCTCCCTGCTTGGGGCAAACAACGTGTGGGCGGACAGCGGAGATAGCAAAGTCGTTTACAGGGCGGACCCGACACTGTTTGTTCAGAAGAAAATCGCCGAAGCCGTTGCGGCGTTATCATGAGGTATGAATTATGACTACATTTGAAATCTATAAATCAACCATTGAAGCAGGCGCATACAACGCCACGACTATGGAAGAACGGATTGAGACGGTTTACGCATCGGGCAAAATCACCGCCGATGAACGACTGACCCTTCTCAATCTCTGCGATTCGTCCGCTGACGAAATCCACCAGATTGACGTTGCTCAGAAGTTGGCAGACCTTGAGGCCCGGATTGCTGTCCTTGAATCCGCAGGTGTGGTCGTGTGGACGAGCGGCCACCAGACCAAGAAGGGTGAGACTGTCCTTTATGACATCATCAAAGAGGGTAAGCTACGTTACTGCCGCTATGATGGCGGAAGGTCTTACACTGCTCTGTCTCCCGGAAAAATCGAAGGATGGGTCATTCTTGCATCTGCCGGGGGCGAGGTTACTCACACGGTCGGCAAGGACGGGGATGGAAAGATTATTTTAGTCCCGGTTGAGAATGAGACCACAGGTGACTGACGTAAAGGAGATTGCGCTTGCTTGAGTAGATGTGTGCGGCGAAACGTCTGGTGAAGACGCCACATGCAGGAGAAAGGGCAAGCCAACTCACATAAAGGAGACTTTTCTTCACTTGAGTTTCACTTGGATTTCACTTGGATTTCACTTGGATTTCACTTGAATCTCACTTGAATCTCACTTAAAACGTGGAGGTTAAAATGGTACAACTCTACATCACTGAGGTCCGCAAAAGTGTGACCGGCGAGTATGAGCATGAGAACTATTGGGTATACGATGAAGATGCAGACAAGGCCCGGCTGAAAGCTGAGAGCAAGTTCCACGAAGTTCTGTCGCAGGCGGCGGTTTCTGAATTTGCTGAACATGGAGCAATTCTCTTTACCTCTCAGTGCGTACCGCTCATGCACCAGTTCTATACTCACAACTGATCTAACAGGGGGCATCATTTTTGGTGTCCCCTTATTTTTTTATCTTCAAGGAGGATGACATATGATTTCAGCCTCTACCGAGTTTATCCAGGCATTGCAGGACAACCACACATTTAAGGTCAAGATTGAAGCCACGCTTACTGACGGCACACAACTCACCATCGAGAATCCCAACATTAAGATGGATTCTATGAGTTTCGAGAAGGCCGTGTCTGGCGATTCAACGTTTGATATTGGTTCCTTCATTGTCGGTAAACTGAACCTCACTCTTAACAACATTCCTGGGACCTATAATGGTCTGGATTTTGATGGAGCGGTTTTTAGCCTGTACTTTGCTAACCGTCTCAACAATGCACTCTATCCGTCTGATGAACTTTATCCGGGAACTGACCTTTACCCTGTTGAGATTGTCTCTCAGTACGTTCTCATTGGCACTTACACAGTCATTGACACTGATGGGCAGAACGGCGCATGGATCGCTATTACAGCCTACGACAATGCCTGTAGATTTCAGGCTCCGCTTTCCGATGTTAATGTTACCTTTCCGACTACGGCTTATTCGCTCGTCAGTGCCATTTGCTCTCATGTTGGTGTGACTGCTGCTACGATTCCTAATGCGCTTGCCAATATCACGATTCCTGCTCTTGGTGATGATGTTGAGCCTAACTGCCTACAGGCTATCGCATGGTGCGCTATGCTTATTGGCACAAACGCTACGATCAATCCGTCTGGTCAGCTTACCTTTATGTGGTACGATACAGCGGCCCTATCTTCTGTTCGTGCGGATATTGAGACTAACGGTTGGGATAGTGCGGACCTGAGTGCGATTCATGAGCTGACTGGCCTGATAGATGTGAGAACTATGGTCGATGATGTGACTATCACCGGCGTAGCTGTCACTTATAACGATGCTGACGGTACGGCTATCACAACACCTATCTCTGGCTCGACTGGATATGTTATCAACGTTGCGGAGAACGCTTTCGTTACTGCCGATAACGTTACTGCCGTCCTTGCTAACCTCGCATCTGCGCTTGTTGGCATGACATTCAGGCCGTTTGAAGTCACGATGATGTCCAATCCGATGTTTGAGCCGGGAGATATTGTTTGGTTCCATAATCGCAAGGGGCAGAAGTTCTTATCTGTTATCACATCTCTGTCCTCCCCGGTCGGCAATCATATGACGCTTCTCTGCGGTGCTGAAACGCCCAAGAGACAGTCTACTATGGATTACTCAGCTACCACTCGTGTCATCCAGCAAACTAAATCCGTGGCTGTTAAGGCCCTTAATGCGGCTAATTCGGCGGCGGCTGTCGCTAATGCTACACGGCAGTATTTCTGGCACGATACGAATGGTGTCCACGTTGCTGATGAAGCCAATAACGCTACTTCTACTCGCAATACGCTTTGGAACAGTCTTGGTATGCTTTTCCGTAAGGGGGCAAATGTCCTTCTTGGCATCCTGACCGGGGCAACTCCAATGGTAGCTATTTATGATGGTGAGGGTAATACCGATGACCACATTGTAGCGAGTTTTGGAGCGGACGGAGCGGTTGTCGGCTATAGAGGGTCTACCCATACGACTATAACGCCGGATAACTTTGCTGTTTCAAATTACGATGGAACGGAAACCGTGTTTGAGGTGGATGGCAGAAATAAGGCCGTTACTCTGGGAAACAGAAACGCCACTGGCACAACCGGTCAGTTCTCGGCAACGTTTGGCACGAACAATATTGCAAGCGCATATTCCGGCACTGAAGGGACGGACTTAGGCAATGGGGCGATTGCACACGGAGTTCAATGCACGGCAAGTGGTGTGGGTTCACTGGCGGGCGGTAACAACGCTACATCAGGGATAAATGCACTGGCGCATGGAAACGCCGTCACCGCATCAGGCAGAGCGTCAACGGCCTTCGGTCTTGGCACTATAGCAAATAACGCCGGGCAGACTGTAGTCGGCAAGTACAACGTTGAAGATACTAACGGTGATTACGCCTTTATCGTGGGAAATGGCTCAGCCTCCGCACGATCCAACGCTTTTGCCGTCACCTGGAATGGCGACATTGTTTTTGGCAAGTCCCCAATTAGCGTTGTACCTGGCTCTTCTGTTTCACTTGCATCTAATACAGCTACGACCGTTGCATACACAACACTTGATAAGGGCAATTACATCTTGACTGGCGTTTGCCGTTTTGCCGCCAACACTGCCGGTCACAGAACATTACTGTTTAGCGCAAGCGGCGACAGTGTTTCTGCTTATGATATGTTTGCCGTTGAACGCATTGGTGCTTCGCAAAATAGCGTGACCTATATGCAGATTTCGTGGCCTGTCGAGATTGCGGCAGATAATACAACGGTTTACCTCAACGCAATTCAAAACAGTGGTGGTGCATTGACGGTAGATAATACCGGAATCAAAATTGCAAGAATTGGTTAAGGAGGTACGCTATGGCATTTAAACAGTACAATCTCTCTGAGGATGAATTGATCCGTATTGCCAGACTTTGCAAACAGGAACAGGGTTCACTTGCAGGAGCAAAGGCGGAGGCATCACTGGCGGCTAACCTTCTGGAAACTCATTCCAATTATGCTAACAAGTATGGTAGCGACATTTACAGCTTCATGCGAAATGGCGGGTGGTTCTACAAAGCCGCCTACTTCATGGACAATGGCGAGGCTCCTGAGAAATATGTTGAGGGCATCCGGGATGTTCTTGTAAACGGCAACCGAACCTTACCTCTTGGAGTAGACGAACACGATTGTCTCTCTGATATTCGCTCTGTGAGCAATGATGGCGTGGAGTTTGATAAGCGGAATCGCAATGCTTACATCCCCAATAAGACCTGGATTGTCAATACGCTTGGCTCTCAGTACACATTCTATTGTTTCCCGGCGACTGGTAGTGACCCATTCGGCTACACCAAGGCTAATGAAAAGTACATGGGATTCGATGACAACGAGGAGGAGACGATGGGCGCAGTAATGATAGGCTCCGCACGAATTGATGAAAACGGTCATGCTACCTATGGCAAGGCTGGCGACCAGACCGGCAAAGAAGTCAGCACCCAGGAATGGTACGCTCACAATAAGTCGTGGATTGCTCTGAGGGCGAAGGACCCGGAAAAACGAGAGAAAATCGCCTACGCTATGCAAAGAGCATGTGACAATCCTCATATCGGTTATGACCAGATTCAGAGATACACGGCTTATGACTGGTGCAGGGCTCATGGTTCGTATGACCCTGCTACTATCACCGAAAATGTTGAGACTGACTGCTCTGCCCTTGTAAGGCTCTGTATGGCCTATGCAGGCATTTTCGTTGGTGACTTCTATACTGGTAACGAAGTGGCGGTTCTCATGGCTACAGGGGCCTTTGAGCGGCTTACAGGTAGCAAGTATAGCGATTCTCCTAACTGGCTCAAGCGTGGCGATATACTTGTTACAGCTACGAAGGGTCATACCGTTGTTGTGCTGTCTGACGGCAAGTATGCTGATAGTAATACATCCTCTTCTACTGAGAAAAGTATTACAGATTGTATTGCAAAAGGTCAGACGGAAAGCATTAAATTCACTGGTCATGGTATCGCCGTGGATGGTATTCGTGGAAGAGAAACCCAGGAACAGATGGCGAGGGTGCTTCAAGTCGCTATGAACTATGACTACGGCGCAAATCTTGTCGAGGATGGCATTTTCGGACCCAAGAGCCGCAGAGCGATCAAAGGCCATTATGTCAAGCGTGGCGAGATTCAGTATATGGTCACTGCTCTTGAAATCATCATGTACCTGCGAGGAAAGGACCCTAACGGCGTTGAATATCCGGGCGAGTTCGGGCCGGGTCTTGAAAAGGCTGTCGGCATGAGTTATGTCGATGCAGATACCTTCATTCGCTTAATATCGTAAAAAACACTAAAAGGGGACAGTCAATGTCACATACGGCAAAGACTATCCCCTTATTTTTTTGCCTTAAAACGGATTGTAACTTGTATAGATACTCAGAGCATTGTATACTGGTTACTGCGCTTCTTGCGACTTTTAATCAAGTTGTCCGGGGTTCGAATCCCCGATGCTTCATTTTCTGAAAGCGTAAACTGTCCGGTCGTGGCGGTAAACGCTTTTTTTGTTGCCTTTTTCGTTCATAAACCGCTCATAAGTATAATTATTCACGGTCGTATACAGGTCTGACGTACTGCGAAAATTAGTACATGACGTACTGAAAACGTACTGACTGTGGTTCGCTTTTCTGGACATTTCAGAACAGGTTCAGGGCTTCTTCAACGCTTTCCCTCTCGGCTACAACGTGCGTGTAAATCTTGAGGATCGTATCTTCCCTGTCACCGACTAACTGCGAGACCTTCTTGAGCGAAATCTTAGGGACCTGGTAGCAAAGTTGCGTGACATAGTGGTGACGAAAAACGTGAGCCGTCAAATCATCGCCTATCTCATATCCAGTCTCCCTGAGAGCATCTTTAATCCTCGTCCACATCTTCGTATATGCCGAATTGGTGAATAACCGTCCTTCCTGCGTCACGAATATGGTGCTGTGCGTCCCTGAGAGCCTTAATTTCAGCTTTTGCGCTATTCCTTGAGGGATTGGAAGTGTCCGGGTGCTAAGTGCCGTTTTAGGGGCTTTGAGGACGCTTGTGTTATTTACGATGGCAAGTGCCTTGTTAATCCTGACGGTCCTTTTCTGCCAGTCAAAATCATCACCGGTCAGTCCTAATACTTCTTCTCTTCTCAGCCCACATCCATAAATCATGAGGATAAAAACCTCGTCAGTCAGGTAACGATAGGCAGCGGTCTTAACGGCCTTTACTTCATCGTCAGTCAAGGTCCTGCGTTCTTTGACCTGATGGCGGATTCTCGGAAGGGAACATATAATGTCATCTGCCCTCTTAGCCGAAATCTCCTCGTCACGTACTGCCTGCTTTACGATCTGTTTTATGGTCAGGATAATTTTCTGCTGTGTAGCGGTATGCCCGGCCTGACGATTAACTATTCTCAGAGCATCACTTGGTGTCATTTCTCGCAAGATAATTTCATCAAACGCCCTCAAATGCACGTTAATCAGGTTTTCGTACATCTGCCTGGTATTATCGCTCGTCACGGCTTTATGCGATTGGAGCCATTGGCAGGCGTAACTGTAGAGGGTTAATTGTTCTTCATTCTCAGATGTTACCTCACCTGATAACTGCCTGAGATAAAGTTCAACCTTCACTTCAAGTTCATCCGCCGACCACGCTACTATCTGCTTATACACCTTCTTCCCATCTTTAAACTCGCCGGTCCAGATAGATTTACGGTATCGTCCGTCAGACTGGCGTTTCTTTCTCGCTCCCATAGTCACTCCTTTCGTCTGTGACGCTCTGAGAGGGGCTACAATCCGTTTTAGCAACATGGGTAATAAGATTGACCATCCCACAAGTTAGAAACGATTCTTGACGGTCTGAGAGGGCCTAAGTGGTCAAGTTGCCGGAGCAAGGACCTGTTTCCGGGATTCCTGGGCCATCATACAGTTTGGATGTTTGCCGATATAATATGCCCGGTAATCAATATCCTCGTCACTAATGTCAAGGTTCTGCATACGATAGTCACCAATCTGTAATATCCCATCGGTGGCAAAATGCTCCATCGTCAGCATATCCGTTTTTGGGATGAAGTCGTGAAGGTAATATTGTATCTGCCAGGTAATATCTTCGGTGCTTTTGTTGAGAGGCGTAAATCTTTCCTTGAGGGTGGCGTAAATATTTCCGCACTGTTTAACGCTCAGAACGTGATGGATCTTATCGCAACGTAAGGCGATAGCTGAGAAGAAATACTCAACAAGGTACTTCATTGCGGCAAAATCTTCATCACTGGCAACCGCCCTTCTCATGTTTGATAAAGTCTTTTTCAATGAGACATCAAAGTTCGAAGAGGTACGAATCGCCCGACAGGGTGATGATTTAGCCTTTATAATAGATTTAGCTTTTTTATTATTAACCTCTAACTTATCATCAATACTTACGGTATTAGTAGTAGTCTCTGTAGAGTAATCTATGGTATTGGTCTCGGGAAAATCCCGACTTCCATCTCGGGAAAATCCCGACATGGGAGAAATCAACGAATTTTGGCCTTTTGCATCATTTGGCGCATTTTCAGCGTCCGTTTTTTGCATCTCAGTGCCGGTTCCTGCAACGATTGATGCAAGTTTTTCGTAGTTGATAGAGTACCAGAGAGTGCGGTCAAAAGAGGCGGTATTGTACTGAGCGGTAGCGAACAGTATGCCGTCCTTCTTCATCTTCACCAACTTTCTTTGGAGAAGGTCTTTACTGATGAACGGAAACTGACTGTGCCACTCTTCCAGGGAGTTGTATACCCACCACTTACCATCCTTGTAGTGCCTGTCTCTCTCCTTCGGTTCTTTCCACTTCTTAATCTGAGTGATCCAGTACTCAATCTGGTTGACAATGATTGCTTCGTGCAGTCCGATAGCGCAAGCAAGTCTCGGTCTGAACATAAGCACATTCGCATCGTTCAGGAAAATCTCGTCATAAGTAATTTCAGCCATATTACCCTTTCTCCCATTACCGGGAAAGCTGTTTAATAATCACTTCAACTGCAACAAGCGCATCGTTATCGAGTTTGAGCAGCATGTCCACCACCTTCTTGCATTGCCTGTCCCGGAGAATCTTTGTTGCCAGTTCGATTGCCTCTTTGGTCGGAGCTTTTGGAGGGTCCGTGTATGGGTTGCCCTCGTCCATAAGTTGTGTCATGGTTATACATAACCAGTCGCATATAGCCTGTAGTTTATCAGCCCTCGGAACCTTGCGTCCGTTGCACCAGTCGGACACCGTTGTCGCTGACACTTTCATCCGCTTTGCCATATCCGCCTGAGATTTGCCTTCTCTGGCCATATAGAACTTTAGATTCCTCGCAAAAGACGTTCTAAAATCTTCGTCCATGTGCGCTTCACCTCCTTTTTGAACAGAGTTTCTTCATATAAATAATGTACCACCATTTAGCATAAAAAGCAAGCATTTTGAAAAAAATTTCAACTTTAGGCTTGACATTACGCTAAAAGCTGATATAATCACAACTGTAAGCAAACGACACAGATAAACAGTTAATGACAAAAACAAAACCATTAAAAACAGGAGGTGATTAGATCAAGTGAGAAGGATAAGTTTAAGAGGTTGGAGGGCGGATTGCGGACTAACCACAGAACAGGTCGCCGGTCTACTCTCTGTCAACAGAGGAACGGTTGAACGGTGGGAAAGTGGGAAGTCAGCCCCAACATATCCGCAACTTGTCAAACTGTGTGAGATTTATAATTGCACACCGGATGACATACGCTTTATTGCGCTCGAAGAATCAACTGAAAGCTGACAACTAATCAACCAAAAGCAAAGGAGATAAGAATGATTAAAGTAACAACCCGGAGGGGCGAAACAGACCTGAGCGTTATCGGCAGTCTCGAAGAGATTTGCGCTGACACGATTTCAATCGTGGTGGCTATCAGGAAGTCTCTCGCTGAACACGATCCTCGCATTGCTGAGCTGTATGAAAAGGCAACGAAGGACAAACTTATTGATTTAGCTTTCGGGCCGGAGGACAAGAAGGAAGAGGCCAAGGCTGATAAGGCCCCGGAGAAGGATGCTGAACCCGACAACGTAGAGGATGTGCTGAAAGAGATTGTTTCACTCCTCGGTAAGTTAAATTTACTCAAGTAACAATCAACCGGACACAAAGTAAAGGAGAACAATATGGCAAAGAAAATCACGACAAACTTTATTTCCAGAATCATCAGCGCAACTTCCCCGGAGGAAATGCAGAAGGTGAAGGACGAGGCGGTAACGGCCTACAGGAAGATGATCCATGAGAGCATCGCTGACGCTCCGGCCTGCGACATTCAGTTTATCGCCCAGGCACTTGCAGACGAGACGGCGATGGTCATGACAAATGCTGCTGAGAGCATCGGGTAAGGCAACGATGGACGGATGGCATAACTTCCTTCGCTACCAGGTCCTTGTAGAAAATGGCAAGGTGGTGAGCATACAGTCTCCCGAAGGTGATGAATTTGTTGCTATGCAGGAAGTCCCGGAAGGTAAGCGAGTGGTCAACGGCCTGACACTGAAAGGTCTGAGGAGCCGGTGGGAAAGAGGAACAATCACCATCGAGAGAAAATGGTGGCGTATTTAGGGGGAGAACATAAAGGGATGTTACCGAAACTCACAGCAGAACAAGCGAGAAGGAGAAGGGCTTTCTCAATCCTGCATGACACAGCAATCTTCGTCTCAGCCGAAATAGCACTGGCAATCTATCTGGTAAGCGGATATGTCTGCGACAGCTTCACGGTCGGTTGGGTCGTCAATGTTTTGGCTTTCAATTACGTTGCAATCGTGATTCTTAGGAATTTGGACTTCATAACAAGGAGGAGGAAGAGGAGTAGCAAATGAGCAACATGAAAATTAACAGCATTGCGCTGAACGACTTCAAGGGATGTGCGAGTGCTGAATACAAGTTTGGCCCTGGACTGAACGTGGTACTTGGACCGAATGGATCAGGCAAGACTACAATCGCTGACGGCTATATGTACTCAATGAGTGGCAAGGACTACTCACTGACTGCTAACCCGACAATCGCCCCCAACAACAAGCCCGCCGATTCAGCAGAAACCCAGGTCACTGTCAACTGTGAGGTAGACGGAAAGCCGGTGGAGATTATCAGGTCGCAGAAAACCCGGTTCTCAAAGCCCGATGCAAACGGCAATCGCAAGACCACCACGGTCAACACCTACACGATCAATGCGGTAGCCATGGCTGAGAGGGATGCTGTTAAGGCATTTGCTGAACGTGGCATTGATATGGACCTGTTCACGGTTCTGGCCCATCCCGAAGTATTTGTCAATCAGGCAATGGGCGATAAGAAGTCGAAGGACAAGGCCCGGATGACCGTGTTCTCTATGGCAAATCCTCTCCCTGACCTTGAAATCGCTAAGAAGGCAGGCACAAAGGAACTGGCTGAACTGCTTGAGAACTACACCATTACAGAGATTGGTGAACAGCAGAAGGCTACCAGACGGAAAATTCTTGCTGAGTACGGTAAGAACGGTGACATTCTCATTGCGAGAATCAGTGAGGCTCAGAGGCAGATTGTTCCTCTTGAAGATGGCAAGGTTGAATCCCTGACCGCTGCCTTTGAAGCTAAGAAGGCTGAGATGGCAAAGGCGGTTGAAGCCAAGGCCAATCTCGGAGCGGAACTTACGAGGCTCAACAGGGAGCGTGAGGAAGTCAGTGTGGCGTTCTTACAGGCGAAGGAACAGGCGAACAAAGACAACAACGACAAGGTTAGTAAGGCCATAGATGCTGCCGTTGCAATGGGCGATAAGGTTCAGGAGGCAAAGGATAAGCTGAACGATACCCGACTTAAGATTGCCGGTCTTGAGACAAAAATCGAAAGTCTCAAATATGATAAGGGCAAACTTGAAGCCTCTTACGCATCGAGAAAGTCCGCTCAGTTTGATGAATCTTCAACTATCTGCCCTACTTGCCATCGTCCTCTTGATAAGAAAGACGCTGACGCTATCCGGGCTGAATTTGAAAACCGTAAGGCAAAGGATCTGAAAACCTTTGGGGATGGAATCGCAAAGAGCGAGGCTGAAATCAAGAAGTATTCAGACAACCTCGCCAGGGGTAAGAAAGTCCTGAAAAAGGACGAGGCAACAGTGAAAGCTCTTGAATCAGAACGTGAAGCGCTGCGCCAGAAGGTTGACGAGGCCAAGAAGGTGGCCTGTTCCCTTCATGACAATGAGGTTCCTGGCTACAAGGAGGCGGTCGAGAAAATCAACGCCATTGATGCCAAGAGAGCGGAAATCGAGGACAAGATTGCAAAGGCTCCCGATACCAACGCCATGGCAGATGAAGCCTCCCATATCCGTTACGAAATCGAGGCTGAGAAGGCAAGGATCGCTCGTGTTGCAGATGCCAAGGCCAGGGTTGATGAACTTGGAAATAAGCGTACTGAATACGAACAGGCAATCGCCAGAACGGAGATGATTGAAGCTCAGATTGCTCTTTTCGGCAGGACGAAGAATGAAATGCTTACCGAGAGCATCAATTCTCACTTCAAGGTCGTTTCCTGGAAACTCTTTGATTACCAGAAAAACGGCGAATATAAGGAGTGCTTGGTCCCGATGATTGGCTACACACCTTATGACAGCCTTTCTGGTGGCGAGAAAATGGTCGCTATGGTGGATATTGTGACCACTCTCCAGAGATTCTACGACACCTATCTGCCGGTCTTTATTGACGAGGCGGGTATCGCTACTGCGGAGACGCTTGCGAAGGTCAAGGAACTGGCAAACACGCAGCTTATCCTGCTGACTGCCAAGGATACAGAAGGGGGGCAGATTATCGTTGAACATCTTTGATGAAGTCTACAGAAACGGTGAGCCTGACGATGCCGGAGTTATCATCGGTCGCAGAGCAAGTTACTTAGAGCAGTTCCAGGTCCTCTGGTATGACGGTGTTTATGCTGAATGGTGCTATCCCATTGACATTGTTCGGACCGGCAGAAACTTCAAGGACGAGTTTAAGAAGGGAGTGATTAAGCATGGCAAATGAAGTAGCAAAGAACGAGCCTACAAAAATGGGCATTACATCATACCTCACCAATCCGAAGGTAAAGGCTAATGTCGCCAGCGTGGTCGGTGAGAAGAAGTCTCAGGCGTTTATCTCTTCCATCGTATCAGCGGTGCAGACGAACAAACTTCTGGCTGAATGCACCAATGCGTCAATCCTCAATGCTGCACTCCTGGGTGAAAGCCTTGAACTTCCCCCCTCGCCGCAGATGGGATTCTTCTACATGGTTCCTTACAAGAACCGGGAGACAGGCGTTTCCGAGGCTACCTTCCAACTCGGCACAAACGGCTACAAACAGCTTGCTATGAGGAGTGGTCAGTACAAGAAGATTGTCGCTTCTTCAATCAAGGAAGGTGAGCTGAAATCCTACAATCCCATCACTGAGGAAATCGTCTTTGAGCCTATCATGGACCCGGAAGTGAGAGAAAAGGCTAAGACGGTCGGCTACTATGCCATGTTTGAGCTTATGAACGGCTATCGCAAGGAAATCTACTGGCCTTACGCAAAGATGGAGGCTCACGCATCTAAGTACAGCCAGACCTACAAGAGCGATAAGAAGTACAAGTCTAAGAAGTCTATTTGGTCCACCAACTTCGATGCAATGGCTGAAAAGACGATGATCCGTACACTGATTCGCAAGTGGGGCATTATGAGTGTCAAGAATCAGCAGATGCAGAGAGCGATTGAGGCCGACATGGGCGTTATCAATGACGATGGTTCCGTGACTTATGTGGATAACCAGGTGGATGTGGTTGAAGAAGCGCATGAAGCGATTGAGGCCGGAGCGAATACCTCCGAGTTCACTGACGCTGAGTTCAACGAGGTCCCGACTGCTGATGAAGTAAACGCTGACAATCCCTTCGCAGAGTGAGGTAGCGCAATGATCGTAGTATCCCAAGACGGAAAGACAGTTTTCCCTCTTGAACAGGTGATGCTCGGAATAGAGAAGAAGGTGGGATGGAGGGCCGAAGTCAGTTATGATATAGTCCTCTATCCCCTGGGGGCTAATCCTTTAACTGAGGACCCGACGGCGATTGCCGAGTTCACAAAAGAGGAAGATGCCGAGGATGCGCTGATGGATTTGCTGAGTAGCTATCAGCGTGATGCGAAGGTGTTCGTCTTTGGCGTATACAAGGAGCAGAAATGAACAATACCTGTACCGGCTGTAAAGATTGCACTAAGAGAACACTTGGCTGTCATAAAGGCTGTAAGACCTACAAAGCCTTCCTCATTTACAACGCTGTTATCAACGCTAAGAAGGCCGATTATTGCAAGAAAAAGGACAGCGAGATAGAATCCTGCGTCCGTAATGCTCACCGGCGTGGTGGTCCGAAGAGGGAGTTCTAATGGATGATGGAAAGATTGCTCTGATTGTGATTGCTGTGTTGGCACTGCTGATTATCGCCAACATCGGCTTTATAGTCATTGCGGCGAGAAATGACAAGATTAACAAGTAAAATGACCAAATTAAACTAAAGGAGAACAAAGATGGCAACTACAAAGAAGGATGAAGCAATCAATATCGTACCGATTCGGAAGAAGTACGCAAGAGTACGCATTATCGGCACTTCGCCGCTCATTATCCATGCGTGGAGTGAAAAGGCAAAGCGCATGATGCTTGAAGCACAGCAGAAAACCACTCGCACAAAGAGTAAGCGTGAGGTCCGCAGACCGTTTGAGGACTTCGTTGATTCCCTTTACTGGCTGACGGAAAAGCCGACTGCTGACACTGACGAGGAACTTGCTGATAAGTTCGGAGAAGCGATCCAGAACGGTGCAAGGTTCGGTTTCCCGGCAAACTCCATCAAGATTGCAGCAAACTCAGGCGCTTACCGGCTCGGATGGGTCAAAAACCAGATGGGACTTCGTGGAGCATACTTCGTCCGTGGCGTAATGAGTGACGGATCAGTGAACAGCGAGTACATTGAGATTCGTGGCGGTTCCCCGGAAATGAGAGAGGATATGGTCACTGTAGGCATGGGCGGTACGGACCTTCGCTATCGTGGAGAGTTCAAGGACTGGTACTCTGACATTGAGATTGAGTACAACGCCTCTGGTGATGTGACCCTGGAACAGATTATCAACTGCCTTAATGCCGGTGGTTATGCGGTGGGCATCGGAGAATGGAGGCCCGAAAAGGACGGTCATAACGGAATGTTTGAGGTGGCTTACGCAGAGTAAACTTGGCAGTTATGGTATGACAAGGCATGGCAAGGTTAGGACCGGTGCGGTATCGTTGGTTAGGGCGTGGCAGTTTGGGCTTGGATGGGCGGGACAGGGTTTGTCTGGTCAGGATTGGATATGGCAGTTTTGGTTGGGCATTGTTTGTCTTGGCAGGTTCCGGCAAGGTGCGGCATGGCCCGGATTGGCAGTTGAGGCGAGGAAGGGCGGGTCAGGGCTTGGCTCGTTGCGGTTGGACCCGGTTTGGCAGTTTCGGTGGGACAGGGCAGGGCAACGTGCAGTCCGTTGCGGTAAGGTATGGCTTGATGCGGCAGTTTTGGTCAGGTGGGCCAGGCCGAGGCAGAGCGTGTTACTGCGTGGTTAGCTTTGGCTTGACACGGCAGTTGAGGCATGTTGAGCCGAGGTTGGTCAAGTCGCTGTGGGCCAAGGTATGTCCTGGTGCGAAGGGGCCGGTTAAATATCGGCTCCACCACCAAAAGACGAAAGGAGTGATAATTTGGTTTTCGAGTTGAAGAAAAATTATTCATGGAGCTACGGCGGTTTCGGCGTTGATGCTAATACGGTAGGCAAGACGCTTGAGCGGATTGAGGCCGATACCGGGAGCGTTACTAAGGAAAAGTTGCTTGATGCTTCAAGGGCAGAAGATAGCCCGACACATAACCTGTTTGAGTGGAATGATGCGATTGCCGGTGAAAAGTACAGGCTTGAACAGGCAAGAATGGCGATTACCCATTTGAGGGTTGAAGTTGTCGAGGGGGAGACGGAACCTCAGACATTTACTCCGACAATCGTTGAGAAGGTTCCCAAAAAGGTCCGGGCGTTCACTGCGACTGACTATTCCCAGGGGGCTACAAAGTTGGCAAACTTCATGTCAACCGATACGGCTCTCGCAAATGAGGAATATCGCAGAACGATTATCAAAAATGCGCTTGGCGAGTTTGAACGCACGAAAGACAAGTATTCGTTCTTGAGTGAACTGGCGGCACTTTATGAAGCGATTGATCTTGAAGCTGGGAGGTATGGCGTATGAATGGACCGATTAACAGGCTGACTAACTCTGACATTCACCATCTTGCGGTAGAGAAGGGTGTGAAACTCAGAGAGATAGCTGTTCAGCTTGGCGAGTTTACCAATGAGTTCTTCGCAGAACTTCACGCATCGGAAATGAGTGATACAAGGAAAGCGGTAGTCGTAGGAGCGATTGAGGAGGTGGCAAAGAAGCATGAATCGCAGGGAAATCATGTTGAAGCGGAGCCGGAAGGTGAGGACGGAAATCACGAACACGAGTTACTCACTGAGGAAGGGGGCAACTCCGAATCGTGAGCAGAGACGGCTTATGGAGAGGAAGAAAAAATGACGCTGAAAACGGTCGCATCTGGCTCAGACGGTAATCTCCATATCCTCAAGGATGGCAACGGTAAGATGCTCCTGATTGAAGCCGGAATCAATATCAAGGCTATCAAGGCCGGTTGTGATTGGGATGTAACCAACATTGTAGGATGTATCGTCACGCATCACCACAAGGATCATGCTGCTTCGGTGACAAACCTTGAGCGCATGGGAATCCCGGTCTGCAAGTCTTACTCGGAAGATGGTTCCCACAAGGCTGTCAGGTTTGGCGACTACCAGATAGTACCTTTTCCCCTGGATGATGCTGAACATGAGTGGGTCCACACAAACGGTGATGGTTCTTCTTGCCCGATTTACGGATACCTTATTCATCACCCGGAGATGGGTTGCATGGTCTATCTGACCGACTGCCAGTTCTGCCGGTGGACTTTCAAGAGATATGCTCCGTCCACAATCCTTATCGGCATTGACTACCAGGAAGAGTACGTTACCGAAGAGGAAACCAAAAGGCGGCATGTCTATGGCGGTCATATGAGCCTTGACACGGCTATTGACTTCATAAAAGCCAATCAGACACCAAAGCTGAGACGAATAATCGCCTGCCACTTGTCAAGCGAAGCCACTGAGCCGGATGAAGTTTTTGCAGAACTTGTTAATAATTTTTCCGGGGTTGATTGCAGAATCGCAGTTCCCGGACAGAAATGTGAGGTTTAAGCAATGAATATCGTAATTATGATGGGACGTTTGACAAGGGACCCGGAAGTTCGCTACACGCAGGATCAGAAGCCTATCGCTAATATCTCTCTGGCGGTTGACAGGCGGATGAAGCGTGAAGGACAGCCGGACGCTGATTTCTTCAATGGCTTTGTAGCTTTTGGCAAGACCGCTGAGTTCATCGAGAAGTATTTGCACAAAGGCTCGAAGGTAGTTGTCCAAGCTCATTTGCAGAACGACAATTACCAGGGCAAGGATGGTCAGACGGTCTACCGTGACAGGTTCTACATTGATAGCATCGAGTTCGCTGAAAGCCGTGCTGCATCTCAGGCTAACAATCAGGGTCAGCAGAGCAATAATCAGGGCCGCTCTCGTCAGCAGTCTCAGGCAAGGCAGGATGACTTTATGAACATCCCGGACGGCATTGACGAGGAGTTACCGTTCAACTAATGGGTAAAACTATGGAGAGACACGATAAAAAGCTAAAGTGTGAAGCCTTCAACGACTCAATGCAGAATTGGAAGAAATATCCGATTCAGAAGGCACAGCTCATAATTGCCGATGTTCCATATAACGTAGGCACGAATTTTTACGGCAGTAACCCGGTCTGGTATAAGGGTGGCGATAACAAGAATGGCGAGAGCAAGTTGGCGGGGAAAGCTGCATTTGCGTCCGACTTCAATTTCAATCTTTATGAATACTTCCACTTCTGTTCGCAACTCATGAGGAAGGAGCCGAAAAGCGGAGGGCCGAGAGGAAGGTCATCTGATGCGCCTTGCATGATCGTTTTCTGTTCATTCCAACAGCAGGAGACGCTTATCAAAGCTGCTGAGAAGCATGGGTTTATCCACTATATACCGCTCACGTTCGTGAAGAAGTCAAGTCCACAGGCGTTAAAGGCGAATATGCGGATTGTCGGTGCGACAGAGAGGGCGTTGCTTTTCTATCGTGGGTATCTGCCGAAGTTCAGAAACGGCGCACAGTATGACGAAAACGGAAAGCCTATCCGTGGAACCGGTCACATGATTCTCGACTGGATGGAGTATGAAAGAGACGGAAAAGACATTCCGAAGATTCATCCCACTCAGAAGCCGGTCAAAGTCTTGAAGAAGCTGATTGAGATTTGCACCGACCCTGGTGACGTTGTGATTGATCCTTGTTTCGGGTCCGGCACTACAGGGAGGGCTTGCATCGAGACTGGACGAAATTTTTATGGGTTTGAAATCAACAAAGAGTTTTACAAAAGAGCGGTTGGCGAAATGTTGATTACTCCTGAGTACGAACAGCAGAGATTGGTTCTGTAATATGCCACTACAAGGATTCAGAGCAAACACGCTTCAGTCTGTAAACGGTGACGAATATTACTCCCCTCAGAACGTGGTAGACATGATTGTTCCTTACGTCATGAGGGGGGGGGTATAAAAGGATCTGGTGCCCGTTTGACAAGGGCGATAGCAACTTTGTGAAAACATTCAAAGGGCTTGGTCTTGAAGTCGTGAATGGTCACATCGAAACCGGTCAGGACTTCTTCAGCTACAACTCACCGCAAGGCGACATAGTTGTGAGCAATCCTCCGTTTAGCAAGAGAGACGATGTTTTGAAACACCTTTATGAATTGGATGTTCCGTTTGCGGTCACGCTTTACATGAACGGATTATTTGATTCAAGGGAACGCAGAGAAATGTTCAAGCGATACGGCGTAGAACTGTTAATCCCTGACGGACGGATGAAGTTTTTTCGATACGGTACAGAGATACTAAATGCGCCAAACACACAGACGGTTTATGTTTGTCACAAGTTGCTTGATAAGCAGATAGAGTTCAGCGACTTTAAGTTTTAGAGGTATGCAATGAGGTATGGACTTCCGTACAAGGGGAGCAAGAACCAGATTGCCGAGTGGGTGATCGAAAATCTGCCAAGTGGCGGTACGTTTGTTGACATGTTCTGCGGTGGGTGTGCCGTCACACATGCTGCGTTGCTGTCTGGACGTTGGGATCGCTACATTATCAACGACATTGACGGACGGATGCCGAAACTCTTTCTTGACGCCATTCACGGCAAATATACGCCTGAAAACTGTTCTGAGTGGATAAGTCGTGAGGAGTTTCACCGGTGCAAGGATGAAGATGCCTTTGTAGCAATCTGCTGGTCGTTTGCCAATAACGGCGTTGATTACATTTATGGAAAGAATGTCGAGCCGTTCAAAGAAGCACTTCATTACGCTTGTTTTGTGAACGATACCTCGAAACTTGAGGCGCTTGGTTTCCGTGTGGAGAAAAGTGACAAACCATCGGTGGCTGAGCGAATTGCTGATTATCGAAATCAGCTCAACGCAAACACACTTCGCACGGATTTAAACGGCGCAGAAAGGTTAGAAGCTGTTGAACGCCTACAGAGCCTTGCGAGCCTACAGAGCCTTGCGAGCCTACAGAGCCTTGCGAGCCTACAGAGCCTTGCGAGCCTACAGAGCCTTGCGAGCCTACAGAGCCTTGCGAGCCTACAGAGCCTTGCGAG